>Ga0209295_1000410_pt1 | contig 22450 bp, 19 predicted proteins | sample Porto_5metaG_FD_187428 | JGI IMG/M metagenome (GOLD analysis project Ga0209295, IMG submission 187428) | Marine algal microbial communities from Porto, Portugal - Porto_5 metaG (SPAdes) (version 2) | ecosystem: Host-associated > Algae > Red algae > Unclassified | place: Portugal: Porto... | reverse complement strand
TTGCCAACCTTGGCCTGATGATTGTTGATGAAGAGCATCGCTTTGGAGTGCGTCATAAAGAGCGTATCAAGGCCATTCAGACAGATGTTGATAGCATGTCTATGACGGCGACTCCGATCCCTAGAACGCTTAATATGGCGCTCTCAGGCATGCGCGATATGTCGATTATCGCAACCCCACCTGCCCGTCGTCTTGCCATCAAAACTTTTGTGATGCAAAAGACAGAAGCCTTAATGAAAGAAGCCATATTGCGTGAGCTTTTGCGTGGTGGGCAAGTGTATCTACTACATAATGACGTGGCTAGTATTGAGCGCATGGCAGAGACCATTCGTGACCTAGTGCCAGAAGCACGAGTAGGAGTAGCTCATGGGCAAATGCAAGAGCGCCAACTTGAGCAGATCATGCAGCAGTTTTATCATAAAAAGTTCAACGTGTTGGTTTGCTCTACCATTATCGAGACAGGTATTGATGTGCCCAATGCTAATACGATTATCATTGAGCGTGCAGATAAGTTTGGCCTTGCGCAATTACATCAGCTGCGTGGCCGAGTAGGACGTAGTCATCATCAAGCGTATTGTTACTTACTAGTGCCTTCTCTCAAAGGACTCAAAGGTGATGCTAAGCGTCGCCTGCATGCGATTGAACGCGCCAATACTTTGGGTGCAGGCTTTATGCTGGCAAGTGAAGATTTAGAGATTCGCGGTGCAGGGGAGATATTGGGTAAGCAGCAAAGTGGTAATATGCAGGCGATTGGCTTTAGTTTATATATGGATATGCTTGAACGTGCGACTAAAGCGATTAAGGCTGGTAAAGAGCCAGATCTAAATACACCATTGTCGCTTACCAGTGAAATCAATCTGCATAGCTCGGCTCTCATTCCAGAAGAATATCTACACGATGTACATCAGCGTTTATTGTTTTATAAACGTATTAGCAACACCGATGATAAAGAGTCACTAACTGATATTCGTACCGAAATGATTGACCGTTTTGGCGCATTACCGGATCAAACTAAACAGCTATTTGCTATTCATGGACTACGCTTGCAAGCTGAACCATTAAAGATTAATAAGATTGATGCTAATAGCAGTAGTATGACGTTAGATTTTGCGCCAGATACGCCAGTTGATGCTTTGGCTATTATTAAATTGATTCAATCGAATGGACAGCACTATCGCATGAATGGGGCATCCGGTATCCGTTATCAGAATAGTGATAAGTTGACGACGCCACAGCAGAGAGTAACTGTTGTACAAGAGCTGTTGCGCTATTTTAGCGAGCATATGGTAACAGAGTCTGCCTGATAGTAACTAACAAAGCTGCTTCATACAAAGTAGGCTAGTTGGTTACTATCAGGCAATAAGTTATGATGCTATTTTATCAACCCGATAACTGATAAAATAGCCAAACTGTATTGTAGCTTTTATACTTTAGACCTACTTTTATTCGCATTAAACAACAAGAGAACCGTCATTATGTTCCAACTTCATCATAAACTTGCTGCTGATAGTTTTTTAGTAGGAGATTTTCCATTATCTACTTGTCGTTTAATCAATGATTGCCAATTTCCTTGGCTCATATTAGTACCACGTGTATCCGGTATCAAAGAGCTGTATGAGTTGTCTGAAGCTGATCAAATACAATTTTTACGAGAGTCAAGTTGGTTATCAAGTCAGTTAGCCAAGACGTTCCAAGCAGAAAAAATGAATGTAGCCGCTCTTGGTAACCAAGTGCCACAACTTCATTTTCATCATATTGTCCGTTATCAGAACGATATGCAATGGCCAAACCCAGTATGGGGTGTGCCAGCTGTTCCCTATACTAAAGAGGTATTGGTGCAAATGCAGCAAACATTGATGATGGCGCTACGTGGTCATCACCAAATGCCGTTTGATTGGCAAATGCAATAGTTATTCTACTTTACCTTTGACGAGAGTAGATTAAATCTTAATTCTATAATTAAAAAGAGGCCAGATACTTAGATGTATCTGGTCTTTTTTCTAATTAAATATTAATAAAACCGTAAAAAAGAGAACAAACTAGACAAAAGGTCGCCTTTTAGTTATCAGTAACCTTGTTTTAACTTATTTCGAAAGTATAATATATTATTAGATATATCTTATGATAAATCATCATAAGGACAAATAACGTACATATGTTAATGTAGTATGCCTTTGTCTCTCATATTGCTCGAATCATTTAAGTGAAATTCTATATGCCGTTTTCAGAGACACTAAAAAAACAGTCGCCACTGAAAGAAGCTGGAGTTTGTCGCTTCGATTATCCAGAAGTTTTTGTATTAATACTCACTGTTATGCTACTCGCATTGCACTTTGAGTTTCGTCCTACATCAATGGCACTTTTGGTTGTTATTACTCTACCAAGTTTAATGATTTTGATTTATAACTATCGACGCCAGACCAGTTTTTGGACGTCTAATATTGTCATCATTTTATTATCAGCCGTAATTGGTGCATCACAGTTCTGCATTATCATATCATTGAGTTTGGCTTCCCTGATTGGTATACGCGTCATTCTTAGCCGTCCTGATAATCAGCTCAAATTGCTTACAGTATCATTGGTAACGGTCATTATTTTCTATTATGTGAGTACTATTTTAAATACTGATGAATTAGACTGTAATGATAGCTGGCTACCGCCTACAGTATTACTAACTAGTATGATCGTTATCCTATGTCAGTTTCGGCTTATGTATCAAGACTATATTGGTTACAAGTCTTCTGCTAATAAAGCCAAAGGGCGTGTAAAAACGATGGTTTCAGTGATTAATAAGTTGACCCGTTTTGTACCGCCTCAAATTTGGCAACCCATTGTCAAATCAGATAGTCCTGTTAGTGTCTCTAATAAACGTGCAAAGATAACCATGATGTTTTCAGATATCGTCGGCTTTACCGAGCTTTCTGATAGTCTAAGTTCTGATAATTTGGCAGATATTCTTAATACTTATATGCATTGCATGACGTCAATCGCCGATAAACATGGTGCAGTGCTTGATAAGTTTATTGGGGATGGCATGGTATGTTTCTTTGGTGAACCGAATAGTCGAGGCTCGCGTCAAGATGCACTAGACTGTGTGGCAATGGCAATTGATATGCGCCGCGAAATGCGTACCTTACGCCAGAAATGGCGGTTGATGGGGTTTGAAGGCTTATATATACGTGTTGGTATCACAACTGGCTACTGTCACGTTGGTAATTTTGGTAGTAATAGCCGATTAAGTTATACCATCATTGGTAAAGAAGCCAACCTAGCCTCTAGGCTTGAGTCTTGTGCGGGCAAAGATCAGATATTGGTCAGTGAAAGTACTTATGATTATATATGCCATAACTATGAATGTGAGCACGTTGCTGCATTTTGCCTGAAAGGTATTGATGAAAAGGTCGATGCATGGCAAGTACTTGACCCTAGTGCCAGTACAGGTCATCTGTCTAAATGGGTCGACCACACGTTGCCTGGTTTCAATTTGCATTTGAATTTTAAAGATATGAAAGACAATGATTATCAAGATATTAGAGCTCGTTTGAATTTTGCACTAGAACGCATCGAGCAAGAGGAAGAAAAAGTAGTAAAGGGGATAGCTGCAGAAAGTAAGCGTGAGGATGCCAATCGCAAGTAAGCGTTTTAGGTTGAATATCTCAAATTCATATATGGAAAAAGGCCAGCTATGAGATAGCTGGCCTTTTTCAATCATAACTAAAAAGTATTATTAGTTTTTAATGATTTTCTTTAGCATGATTGAGAGTGTATTTAGGAACTTCAATGGTTAAATCCTCATCATCAAGCATGACCTGACAAGACAGACGTGAGTCAGGCTCTAAGCCCCAAGCACGATCAAGTAGATCGGCCTCGATATCATCCATCTCATCCAAACTATTAAAACCTTTACGCACTACGACATGGCAAGTAGTACATGCTTTTGACATCTCACAGGCATGCTCAATTTTAATGCCTTTTTCTAGTAGTGCTTTGCATAAGTTTTCACCAGCTTGTAGCTCAACTTCTGCGCCTTCAGGGCAAATTTCGTGATGGGGGAGTACGGTAACTTTTGGCATAAATTGTCTGTCCGGTGCTAATCAGTTTAAAAAAAGGAATAAGAAATCAGCCTAACGCTATGGCTAGACTGATGGTCTAAGATATTTGTTACCAGTCTTGGGCGTTAGTTCCAGCCATACTGGTCTTGACGCTTTGGTTCATGATGCGAGCAGCAAATGCATCGCTGTGCGGCTTGAGTTGCGACTGTTGTGTCTCAATAGCTGCTAAATCATCATTGCTGAGAGTGGCACGTAACGCTTGTATTTGCTCCGCTAATGACTGTTGTTCTTCAGCAGAAAGCAACGCCGAAAATTCGTTAAGTGCCGACTCTAGGGCAAGTACTTCACGTTCCGCTTCTACTTTTGTCTCAATTAAAGAACGTGCATTTTTGTCTTCTTCTGCGTGTTTAAACCCTGCAACAAGCAGCTGTTCTTTTTGCTCATCTGATAGACCATAAGAAGGCACAATCTCAATTTTGCTTTCTGTTTTGGTCGTAGTTTCTTGCGCACTGACAGTAAGCTGACCGTTGGCATCAATACTAAAGGTGACTTCGATACGCGCAAACCCAGCTTTCATTGGCGGGATACCATACAGCTCAAAACGTCCAAGAGAACGACAGTTTTCTACCGTTTCACGCTCACCTTGCACCACGTGAATCACCATGCCTGTTTGACCATCTTGATAAGTGGTAAACACTTGACGCTTCTTCACAGGGATAGGTGTGTTGCGTGGGATGAGTACTTCAACCAAACCGCCCATGGTCTCAAGACCCAATGATAATGGCGTTACGTCCAATAATAATAAATTATTATCACTATCACCATTAACCAGTTGATGAGCAGTCTGAGCAGCACCTAAGGCAACAACCTCATCTGGATTCAGACGGCAAAGTGGCTGCTTAGCAAAAAATTCACTCACGATTTGCTGTACGGCAGGCATGCGAGTTGAACCGCCCACTAAGATAACTTCATCTAGATCTGTAGTAGACAACTTGGCATCGCGTAGGACCTGTTCACACACGCTTAGCGTACGGCGACTGACGGGCTCTACGATAGTCAGCACATCTGTACGGCTTAATACGCCTTGATAAGACTGACCATTGACAGCCACATTGATATCCACTTGTTCAGCGTCAGTCAATGCTTGTTTATAAGCTTTGGCTTGTTGAGCTAGTATTGATTTGTCATGCAGGCTTACGTCTTTTGGATCGATATTTAATTGTTTGATAATCCAATTGGTAATAAGACGATCGATATCATCGCCGCCTAATGCACTATTACCGCCAGTTGCCAACACTTCGAAGACACCATCAGTAAGCTTTAAGATAGAAACATCAAAAGTACCACCGCCCAAATCATAGATTAAGTAATAGCTTTCTTTTTTACTATCTTCTAATGATTGGTCAAGCCCATAAGCAACCGCAGCGGCCGTTGGTTCATTCAACAAGCGAAGTACGTTGATACCCGCTGCTTGAGCGGCATCTTTGGTTGCTTGACGCTGTGCTTCATCAAAATAAGCGGGAACCGTAATCACAGCACCTTCAATGCTATCTGCAGGTAAGGCGCTTGCTGCACGCTGCTCAAGAGCGGCTAATATACGCGCTGATACTGCAACAGGAGAGACCTCGCCTTGAGCTGTTACAAAGGCTGGCATATCATCTTTATTACCAGACAGCTCATAAGGATGAGAGAATTTGATATCAGCTTGACTACGGCCCATAAAACGCTTAGCCGAGACGATGGTATTTTTTGGATCATCCGCTAGATGCGCTAGGGCGTCATAACCAACCAATGGCGTACCAGTCGCTGGATAGTAGACAACAGACGGTAATAACGTATCTGTCGCTGAGCCTGCCTCTAAGACTTGTGCCTTACCTGAACGCACTACTGCAACCAACGAGCGTGTAGTGCCAAGGTCGATGCCTAAGCCAAATTTATGTTGGTGAGGTTGAGCGCTTTGATTGGGTTCAGCAATTTGCATTAAAGACATAGGAATAACTCAGAGATAAAATGAATAAGTGAAATGGAGCAAATATAGCATATGCAGTACGAGAGCGTAACGTCGTTAATCTCATTCCATGGAATACAGATTCTGACAGTTTGATGCGCTTAGACTCAAAGATTATACGGTATCACGGTCACTATTTTAACCAAATATACAGAATTTAGCTTATCAGTGAGATATATAACCACAGATGTTTAGACGTATAAATCATCGTCATCTGAATGCGATGAATTTGCAACATCATCAAGCCCAGTCGTCACATCAGCATTTAGCTTAACTAAAAATTTTAGCTTCTGTGTCGCATCAATCGCTGTTTGCCAACCTTGATTTTGATAAGCATTATTGAAGCGTTCAGATTGTTTTGCTAAACGCTCTGTAATTTGAGGATGTAATTGCTGCAAGGCTGCAAGATCTTTGTCCTCGATAGCATCATCTAGATCCATACGCATCTGCATCGCATCTTCCAAAAAATCTAAATCTGCGATTGAGTGCTCTAGATTTTGTGCTTGATCTGCCATATCTAATAAATAACTAGCACGACTATCAGGAGCGCTTAGTGTTTGATACGCTTGATTGATTAAAGCCGACGCTTTTTCAGACTGCAACTGTGCTTGAACCATATCGGTTTGATTTTTGGCAACATTATCAGGATGATAGCGTTTTTGTAGCAGGCGCAAACGTTGCTCTAGACTGCTTTGGTTGATTTCAAATTGTACAGGCTGCTCAAATAGGGCAAAGAAGTTATCAAACTGTGGGTCTGAAGTAATATCTGTCATAATCTGATGCCTTGCTTTTTTATTTATTTTTGAAGTCATGGCCTAGCTAAGAATACTAAATCGCTTGGCTACCCAATTATATTAGTCTTTCTTCATAGCGATAGCAGAGATACTGCACTGTTCTTATGAAAGTTTATTGAAGCATAAATCTATCATTTTCAGCCATTGAACAACGAAGACACTGAATAATTAAACTGTAAACGACTCACCACAACCACATTCACCTTTCTGGTTAGGGTTGGTGAATTTAAAGCCTTCGTTTAGACCTTCTTTTTCGTAATCCATTAACAAGCCATCTAAATACACGAGGCTTTTAGGATCAATAAAGATGCTAACGCCGCGACTTTCATAACGCGTGTCATTTTCATCAGGGGTATCTACAAACTCTAAAACGTAAGCCAAGCCCGAGCAACCCGCCGTACGGATACCAACTCGAATGCCTTCGCCTTTGCCGCGATTGTCCAAAAAGTCTCGAACATGCTGAGCGGCGCGTTCTGTCATTTCAATCATGCCAACTCCCATTGACTATTAATCATAAATATCAATAAAAAAATCTAGATAAACTGGCAGTCATAATAATAAGATTGCCAAATAATAGGCTTGCAACTATCAGAAAACAAAAGGTGACAATTACATAAGTGTCATTGTCACCTCTTTAGCGTCAGTAGCGATTGCAGATTGCTACTTTAGCGTTGCTAATACAACATAGCGCATACACTAGTAGGCTTAGCCTAGTTTAACTTAGATCGCAGCTTCTTCTGCTGGAGCCGCTACGCCATGCTTACCTTTATAGTCGCTAATAGCGGCTTTAATAGCGTCTTCTGCAAGTACAGAGCAATGTACTTTTACTGGTGGTAATGCTAGCTCTTGAGCGATATCGTTGTTTTTGATTTCGCCAGCTTGATCCAAGCTTTTGCCTTTTAGCCACTCAGTAACAAGTGAGCTTGAAGCAATCGCTGAACCGCAGCCATAAGTCTTGAAACGTGCATCTTCGATAATGCCATTATCGTCGACTTGGATTTGTAGACGCATTACATCGCCACACGCTGGGGCACCGACCATGCCGGTACCAACGTTTTTGGCGTTTTTATCAAGATTACCAACGTTGCGTGGGTTTTCGTAATGATCAATAACTTGGTCACTATAGGCCATGGGGTTTTCTCCTAGTTAGATGATGAGTAGTCGTTTATCAACTTTAAGTGTCTAACTACTCATCGATAATTGGGGTCAAACGCTTAATTTAATTGTCTGATCAATTGTTTAATAAATATATATTGCTAGCTATACTAAAAAGCTATATTAGAAATTAGTGCTCAGCCCACTCAACTGAGTTTAAATCAACACCTTCTTGGTACATATCCCAAAGTGGTGATAGAGCACGTAGTTTATCAACAGCTTCATGCATCTGTTTGATAACAGTATCGATGTCTTCGTCAGTGGTATAACGGCCAAAGCTAAAGCGGATTGAGCTATGTGCCAATTCATCTGGGCGACCGATAGCACGTAGTACATACGATGGCTCAAGCGTTGCTGATGTACATGCTGAACCTGATGATACCGCTAAGTCCTTAAGTGACATCATCAATGACTCGCCTTCAACGAAGTTAAAGCTGATGTTTACAATGTTTGGTACGCTATTCTCAAGATCACCATTTAAGTAAATCTCTTCGATATCTTGTAGGCCATCCCAAAGCTTTTGACGTAGTTTGGCTGCATGGGCATGGTCGGCTTCATAGCTTTCATTAGCTAAAGCAAACGCGGCTCCTAGACCAACGATTTGATGCGTTGGTAGTGTACCTGAACGCATACCGCGCTCATGACCACCGCCATGTTGCTCAGCTTTCAAGCGGATACGTGGCTTACGACGAACAAACAATGCGCCGATACCTTTAGGGCCGTATGCTTTATGACCTGAGAAGCTCATCAAATCAATTTTCATTTCTTCAAGATTGATTTTTACTTTACCAACAGACTGTGCGCCATCAACATGGAACACTACGCCAGCTTCGCGAGTGATTTCACCAATCGCTGCAACATCAGTAATAGTACCAAGCTCATTGTTCACCATCATAAGTGATACTAAAATCGTATCATCACGCAGTGCCTCTTTTACTTGTTCTGGCAAGATAAGACCTGTGCTTGGCTGTGGCTCAAGATAAGTAATCTCAAAACCTTCTTGCTCAAGCTCACGGCAAGTATCCAATACAGCTTTGTGCTCGATTTTGCTGGTAATAATATGTTTGCCACGAGACTGATAAAAATGTGCTGCACCTTTAATAGCTAGGTTGTCAGACTCAGTCGCGCCAGAAGTAAAGACGATTTCGCGTGGATCAGCGTTGATAACTTCAGCAACTTGACCGCGAGCAGTTTCTACTGCTTCTTCCGCTTGCCAGCCGTAACCATGTGAACGTGAAGCTGGGTTACCAAAGACACCATCTACAGTCAAATACTCGCTCATTTTAGCAGCTACTGATTTAGCAACTGGGGTAGTGGCGGCATAATCTAAGTATATAAGGTTGTTATGTTGGCTCATGCTGGGTTTGCCTCGCTGTTCGATAGAGTAATAGTATTAATGTCTTTTATGGAAATATCTTTTGTAGAGGTGTGCTGACGCTCTGAGACTGACTGCACGTTTTCCATATCTAATAATTGCGCTAATGTTATATTTTTCAAGTACTGTTCGATATGATTTGACAGTGCACACCACAGATCGTGAGTTAGGCACATTGTACCACCTTGACAGTCACCACGTCCTTCACACTGCATCGCGTTTACTGACTCATCAACCGCAGATATGATGCTCATCACATCTATCTCATTCAATGGCTTAGCTAGGTGATAACCACCTGCAGCACCGCGAATACTCGTGACAAGGCCGCGTTTGCGGAGTTTAGAAAATAACTGTTCAAGATACGAGATTGAAATCGATTGCCGTTTGGCGATATCGGATAATGATACAGCACTGTCTTGTTGGCTGGTCTGTAATGCCAAATCTAATAATGCGGTAACAGCGTATCTGCCCCGAGTAGTCAAACGCATGTGTTATCTCCAAACTTGATATCATTTATGTTTAACAACGATCTTAGCCAAAAGCTTTAATAATTACTCATAAGATAAAAAGAGCAACCAAGAATGCGTCAGCTAAGTTTTGTCTTATCGTTATTAAACAACAGATGATTAACCCGATGTGTGCAACGATTAAGGTAATTATACTTAATCCTGAGTAATTTAGTCAAGATTAAAGTGTGGTTCAATGGTTAATCAAGCTTATTGCTGTAATTGATAAAAACAATGATGTTTAGAAGAGGTACATGAGTGAGAGATAAGCAGCTTGATTTGTCTGCTACAGATGTATCTAATAAAGTAAAAAAGAAGCGTTCAATATCTATAGCAGATATTGAACGCTTCTATATAAGTAATTCAGCGAACCAAAACTAATTCATTAATAGGGCGATGACTGAGCCGATCATAATGACAAGCGCAACAATAGTGACAATCATCAACGTCTTTTGCTTGCTCTGAAGCTCTTTTACCGTTGTTTCAAGTTCACGATTTTTAATGGTCAAGGTATTAATCTGCGTTTGCTGCTCTTTAATACGAAGTTTGTAGTTGTTCTTTTTTTCTTCCAAGTCAGCTTCTGTAGGTTTGGTTTTAGTTTTACCGCCCTTTATCTTTTTGATCAGCCCTTGAATCAAGCTGCCAAGCCCAAGTTGCATAATAAACTGTTTGACCAGCTGCACTTGAATCGACTCACCGCGCATCTGTAGTTTTTCAGTGGTTTCGCTATCATGAGTGGTGATGGCGTTGATAACTTGAATGCTATAGGCATTGATAACCACGTCGGGCTCACTACGACCAATCGGCAGCTGAGCATCTAGTAACACACCTTTGGTACTAAAGGTGGCAAATACTTCTACATGCGGTAAATACAGGCGAAGCGCCACCACGGTGCCTTGCTTGGCGAGCGGATAAGCGGCCTTACGTAGTTCAGGATCCAAACGTAACAATAATGTCAGCGCCGACTCGATAAATACTAAAATGATATTAAGAAAAGAGTGAGACAACGTAGAACGCTTCATGTAAGTAATCCGTTTTTTATTTAGCAAGTTTTAGATATTGAGCAAACAGAAGTCTGTATTTGCCCAAGACTTGCAGTGATATTTTGCTTATAGTAACGTCTTTATAATAAAAAGTAACGCTAGTTTCTGTAGTGGCTAAATTATTACATTACAATTTAGCAGTCAATAAAGACACTCTTATTTATGACCAGCAATATACAAACTTAATGTATAGCAATGTACAGACGGCAATTGACAAATCTGTCAAAGCGTAGAAAATAGGAAAGCCAATCGTCTCAGTTATGCAGAGTCACTTATATAGAGATTCTTAACGCTTTGCGTAACATTAGGTGTCAAATACGTAGTATAGAGCACAAAAATATGTAAAATCGCTTGCGCTCCTTATGCTGCCTTGATATAAAGACGATAACAAAGAAGAACCTGTTAATGCGCCAGTTAGGTAGTTTTTATTGCGTAAGCACCATGAGAGCGTTACAATACTTGGCGTGAGCATTTATTACCCCCTTAAACTTGAAGGAAATTTTATGAATAAGTCAGAATTAATTGATAGCATCGCAGACAAAAGTGGTCTGAATAAAACCCAAGCTGGTGATGCATTAAACGCTGTTATGGAAAGTGTTGGCGAAGCGCTAGAAGCTGGCGATAGCATCTCATTAGTTGGCTTTGGTACTTTTAGTGTAAAAGATCGCAAAGCACGCACTGGTCGTAACCCTAAGACTGGCGAAGAGCTAAGTATTCCAGCAAGCAAAGTACCAAGCTTCAAAGCTGGTAAAAACTTAAAAGAGCGCTTGAACTAAGCCGATTTTCTAAGCGTAAAATGATAGTCGATGGTCTATAGCTGAGGTAATAAGCTAACCATCGAAGAGAGCACCTAATATTTAGGTGCTTTTTTTATCGCTATAGTTTGTATCATGCGTCGTGAATATTTTGAGTCTGCATGAAAAATCACGTATCATAGGGCGCGCGATAGGTGTGTCATTTAAGTCAGATTTCTTTAGTAAATTTTGTTTTTTACTATAAAATGCATACGCTCTTACTCTTACCATTGCTAGCTTAGATAGCACTTATATTGGCAGGTTGCACTTAACAGCTCCTAACAGTATTACAATGGTTTTTCATCAATATAGGTTAATAAAGCAGAGATAACTATGGATAAATTGCGCGATTTCTTAAAAAGCTGGCCAGGTCGCATTTTATTGATTTTATGCCTATCGCCGCTCGCTCTCTTGGGTGTCGAAAGCTACTTTGGCGGCAACGTCGATCCCAACCAGATTGCACAGGTAGGTGAGGCAAGCGTAGGACTGTCCGAGTATCAAACTGCTGTCAATAGCCGTCGTTCTGAAGTATTAGAGCAAGTCGAAGATGCCAGCTTGTTGAATGAAGATGTGCTTCATGAGCAAGTATTAAAGGGTCTAATCGACCGTACGTTGTTGGAGCAGCAAGCAGGTAAGCTTGGTATGACAGTCTCTGACGACACGATCAATCGTCTGCTGCGTCAAGAAGAAATATTCCAGGATGCAGAGGGTAACTTTTCAAATGATCAGTTCTCAAACTTCTTGCGTCAGCGCGGTATGACCAAAAACCAGTTGTTTGCAGAATTTCGCAATCAGTTAAGCTTGGATCAATTAAATGCCAGTATCGTTGGGACGGCCGTCTATCCTATGCAAGCAGTCAGTCAATTGATTGACTTGCAACTTGAGTCGCGCAATGTTTGGGTACACCGCTTTAATTGGCAAGATTATGCCGACAAAGTTAAGCTTAGCAAAGCAGACATTCAATCATATTATGATGCCAACAAAGACACGTTGAAAAATGCCGCGATGGTTGACTTGGCTTATATTCAGCTCAGCCCGCAAACGCTCACGGTTGATGAAGTAACGTCAGAAGAGTTGCAACAGCAGTACGACGCTTATAAACAAAGCATCGCGGCTACTGATGAGCGTAAAGTCAGTCAGATACTGTTTACTGGTAAAGATGCTAAGACACGAGCAGATAAAGTCAAAGCACGTCTGAAAAAAGGTGAAGCGTTTGCTGCGCTTGCTAAAGCAGAGTCGGATGATCCATCAGGTGAAACAGGTGGTGATATCGGACGCTTTAATCCGTCAGTGTTTGGCAGTGATGCAGATACCGTGCAAGAGGCACTAGAAGGGTTGAGCGTTGGTGATGTGACTGCACCTATCAAAACCAGCTTTGGTTATCAGATATTTACGGTTACTGAAGACAATGGCAAAAAGATTCCAAGTCTAGAAAGTATGCGTGAAGAGCTGACTGTGAAAGCAAAAGAGTATAAACGTCAGGAAATCTATGCTGATAAAGTGACGTCAATCAATGACTTGGCGGCAGATGGTTTCAGTATCGAAGATATTGCGCAGCAAGAAAACGTCAGCCTCAAGCGTATCAAAGATTATCGTAAAGTAAATAACCGTTCAGTATTGTTACAACCAGCAGTGATAAAACAAGCCTTTGACGAGTTCACGATTCAGGATCAGGCTGTGACGGCAGGTATTGAAGTTGGTAATGGTACAGTATGGGTACAACCAAGCAACTACCGTCCTACTAAAACGCTTACTTTAGCTGCTGCTACGCCAAGAGTCACTCAAATCTTACGTCAGCAAAAAGCCACAGCGTTGGCATTAAAAGAGGCCAAAGCGTTGACCACCGGTATTAAGACGCCAGCTGATATCAGTAAACAGCCTGTCAACCTTCAGTCACTGGGTGAGGTAAATCGTCAAACGACACTATTGACAGAAAAAGAGCGCGGATTGGCATTTAGCCAGCAAGCTGCTGATAACGGTGTCGTTGCGATTGCTAGTGAGACTGAGATGGGTGCAACGCTACTGGTTGGAGACCGTATTAAGACTGAGCAGCAGTCACCACTGTCTGATATGCAACGAGCGCAAACAGCCAGTATCATTCGTGACAATTTAGGCCAAGACCAGCTGCAAGACTATTTGGACTATCTACGTATGGTATATAAGGTTGAGATTAATGAAAGCAACATGGCAAACGCACAAGGACGCTAAGTATTGGCTAGTTCGTTATTTTCATTTTTAGACGTAAAAAGGCCACTGTATCAATCGATACAGTGGCTTTTTTGTAGATAATGCTTTAACGATAATTATCACGAATTTATAGAGATTAAAAATTAGTCGCAGTAATAAATACAATTGCTACGACTAAGCCCAGTCTTAAGTTAATAGGTGATTGTTTAATGACGGAAATGGCGCATGCCCGTGAATACCATTGCGATACCATGCTCATTAGCAGCAGCAATGGTCTCGTCATCACGCATAGAGCCACCTGGCTGAATGATAGCAGAGATACCTACTTCAGCAGCATTGTCGATGCCATCACGGAAAGGGAAGAACGCATCTGATGCCATAACAGCACCTTCAGTGGCTAGTCCAGCATGTTCTGCTTTGATAGCAGCAATACGTGCTGAGTTAACGCGGCTCATTTGGCCTGCGCCAACACCGATAGTACGTTGGCCTTTTGCGTAAACAATGGCGTTAGATTTGACATATTTTGCCACGTTCCAGCTGAACAGTAGATCTGCCACTTGCGCTTCAGTTGGTTGTACATCAGTGACGATTTTTAGGTCGTTAGCCGTGATTAAGCCCAGATCTTGCTCTTGTACCAGTAGGCCACCGTTGACACGCTTATAGTCAAGCTGGATATCACGCTGATCTGGTGCTGGTAGCTCGCCGCATACCAAGACACGTACGTTTTTCTTAGTGGCTGTCGCTTCAAGTACACCGTCTTCGATACTAGGTGCAATGATCACTTCTACGAACTGATTGTCGATAATGGCTTTTGCAGCAGCAAGCGTCAACGGACGGTTGAATGCGATGATACCGCCAAAAGATGATTCAGGGTCGGTGCTAAAAGCAGTACGATAAGCCGCTACTTGATCATTATCAACTGCGACACCGCAAGGGTTGGCATGCTTAACGATAACGCAGGCAGGCGCGCTGAAAGCTTTAACGCACTCAAGCGCAGCATCGGTATCAGCGATGTTGTTATAAGACAATGCTTTGCCTTGTAACTGTTTGGCTGTTGCGATTGAAGCTTGTTTACTTTTCAAAGGCTGGTTTTCAGTATAGAAAGCCGCATTTTGATGCGGGTTTTCACCGTAGCGTAGGTCTTGTGCTTTTTCAAGCTGTACATTGAATGTACGTGGGAAGTTTTCTGGTTCTTGAGTTTCGTTGACACGGCTACCTAAGAAGTTTGCAATCATACCATCGTACTGTGCAGTATGCTCAAACGCCTTTACTGCCAAGTCATAACGTAAAGCAGTTGTCAGTTGGGTACTACCGTCTAAGGCGTTAAGTACACGGTCATAATCAGCTGGATCAGTGACGATACCCACGTGAGCGTGGTTTTTCGCTGCTGAACGTACCATGGTAGGGCCACCAATATCGATGTTTTCGATAGCGTCGTTCATAGTCACGTCAGCATGTGCGATAGTTTCAGCAAATGGATATAAGTTCACGACGACCAAGTCGATACGTTCGATCGCATGATCACTCATAACTGCATCATCTGTACCACGGCGTCCTAGAATACCACCATGAATCTTAGGATGTAGCGTTTTAACACGGCCATCCATCATTTCAGGAAAGCCTGTGTAATCTGATACTTCAGTCACGTCGACATTGTTTTCTGTGAGCAGACGATAAGTACCGCCAGTAGATAATAAACCAAAACCTGCTTTGAGAAGGCCTTGAGCAAACTCGACGATATTAGACTTATCGGAGACCGATAGTAGGGCAAGTGGGGTTGTACTCATAAGAAATTTTCCATAAAAAAAGCCTGACGTAAACGTCTGGCAAGGTGATGATGACAACGGTATGCCGTATCATAATAGATAAAGCGACGAACATTTAATTGCCATACATAATGATAATCAATGATGATGGGTGAGCTCATATAACAATGCTACATTAAATCATAGGTTTTCATTTTTTTGCGCAAAGTACCTCGATTTAGGCCTAATATCTGAGCACATTTGGTTTGGTTGCCTCTTGTCTTTTCTAGGACGACAGATAAGAGAGGCTCTTCGACTTGCTTCAAAATTAGCTCATATAAATCAGTGGGCATCTCATCTCCTAACATCGCAAAGTACTGACGTACCACACGCTCTACATGAACCCGTAGAGGTTGCTGCGCACTACTTGTATAGTTTTGACTAGCAAAATCAAAGCCGTGCGTAGGTGACTGGTATTCGTCTTTATTATAATCGGCAGGGTGCTCAGAGCTTTTAGCAAAATGATTGGCATTATGCTGTGCATGAGGTGCCATAAAATAATATCCTTGAGATGAAGAAAATTCTGATTGTAAGGAGTCAGAACCATAGTATATCAAATTAATATCGCCTAGCGCTGATAGATTCATCGTTATCTTGGCTATCACGGTTTAATTGAAAGTGAATTTAGGTGTGTTTTCTACTTACACTTACCTATATATGACACTCTAATTTAATAAAGAGGGGTCATAGTAATGTCGCGAATTTGCGCATTAGCCATAGGAATAGTGAATAATAGCTGTCTATCTGTATTGGCAGTTAACTGACTTTGTTTTCCTAATAAATAATCGCTTGGCGCTGCAATGAACTCTCCGATAAGCTCATCTCTGCCATAAACGCTTATTTGTATATTTGGGTATAGTTGTGCCTGCATGCTTCCATTACTTAAAGTAGCACCTATATCGCTAAATGTACCAGTAGTTTTAATCTGACTGCTTCTATGAGATGTGTTGCTGATGGTAAGCGCTGATAAGTCTGCACTGGGCAAGCTGCAAGCAGCAAAAGAGCATATTGATTGTAGACGTTGAGCATAGGCTGGGTTTTTGACTAGATTTTCTAAGTTGAAGATAACATACTGTGCCGCGAGTAGCAGTGCTAAGACCAAACACCCTAGTATCCATAACAATGACGCAATTGAGCGTGTCGTTGGGGTTGGTGCAAACGGTAGCTGTGTTTTTCTTAAACGTTCGTCGGCAGCAGGGTCTTCGTCTTTAATGGGTACTCCCATATCAGATAGAAGCTGTGATAAGTCTGTATCATCTGATGGCGTTTCTTCGGGTTGGTTTTGTTCTTCTAGCAGTTTTTTTAGCCATGAATGGTTATCAGTACTCTCAACATTGGCATGAATATCATTGGCTGCTGCCGAGCTAAGCATATCCCTTGCTGATGAGGATGCTAATATTGTATTAGTAGATGATTTCTTTATTGATGGATTAGAACTTTTATCAGTTTCTTTAGAAAGGGGTGTTTTTGGTTTTTCTGTGGTTACTGCGCTAGAACTGGTATTACTTGCTTGGGTCAACCATGCATCCATACTATCTAATGAGTCATATTCTTGAACGTCTTCTTCTGGTTCGTCTATATCCATATCATCATGGATTAAGCCGTCATAAATCAAAGTATCAGATGACTTTTTGTTATCGGTTGAAGGTGTAAGGGAGTTTGGCGCATTTTGAGGTTTATGCTGTTTGCTACTAGCAGTCGCTTTTTGCTCGTTTGATATTGGTTGAGTTTGGGCTTTTTGTTGAGCAGGAATATTTTTTTGTGGTGTTGGTTTTTGAATGACCTCAGAATTTACCACAAGATGTTTATTGACTAAAAAATTTTGCTGGCACCGATCGCAGTTGATGGTAGCATTGACTTGATTTAGTTGAGTTTGTTTAACGCTATAGCAAGCTTGGCACTGGGGGCATTGGGTTTTTATTGGCGTGGTCATAGAGGTGAATCCAAAAAAATATGGTTATCAATACCGCTTAGCCACTCACCAATAGCTGCCCGTCATACACATTGTGCTTTATTAAGTTCGATGAATTATGGACAAAGACAGAGTGGCGTCAAATACATAACATTTGACTGCCCTCTATCGTAACAGATGTAATTAAATGTTGCTAGCTGGTAAATGTACCTGATAAACGCTGCCAATGTTGATCTTCTTGTGCAGTGAAAGCATGCTTTGGATCCAGTGCGAAATACGGCTGATAAGCTTCAGTGACTTGCTCAGTTTGAGACTCAATCAAACCTGCCAATACGATACGGCCCTTTGGCGCAATCAATGTTGCAAAGTAGGGTGCTAAACCAATAAGCGGCTTCGCTAAAATATTGGCAACAATCACTTCTACAGGCAACACATCATGTTGCGAGCAATACTCTGTAAATTCTTCTGGTAAGAATGCCTGCAAACGCTCGCCCACATTGTTACGTGCCGCATTCTGGTTGGTAGCAAGTACCGCCTGCGGATCAATGTCTACTGCATATACCTGACGTGCACCCAATAGCAATGCAGCAATCCCTAGGATGCCTGAACCACAACCGTAATCAATGATTACTTTGTCTGTTAAGTCTTGCTCTGTTAGCCAGTCTAGACATAGGCGAGTAGTAGCATGATAGCCGGTACCAAATGCTAAGCCTGGGTCCATGATAATATTGGTGGCTTCAGGGTTAGGCGGCGTTAGCCAGTCAGGGACAATCCATAAGTCGTTGGCGCACTCGATAGGATGATAGTTGCTCATCCACTCGCGCTCCCAGTCTTTATCATCAACAGCCGTTAACCAAATACGAGTAGCCTGTACTTGTGCAGCAATTTCATGACTTAACTGCTCAACCGCTTGACGGCTGCCAGCATCAGTAGTCGCATCAAACAATCCTGTTAGTATTACCTCATCCCAAAGCGGTGATTCACCTGGAAGTGGCTCAAACAGAGGTTGGTCGCCAGCATCGTCTAAAGCTATTGATAATGCGCCTGCTTCTAACAAAAGCGCTTCAGCTAAGTCGACGTTTGATTTTTCACATTGTAAATGCAGTTGTTGCCATGCCATAAAGATAACCTTGAGCGGAAATAAAAATAAAAATAAGTGTAAGTGTAAGTGTAAGTGTTAGTGTAAGTGTAAGTGTAAGTGTAAGTGTAAGTGTTAGTGTTAGTGTAAGTGTTAGTGTTAGTGTTAGTGTTAGTGTTAGTGTTAGTGTTAGTGTTAGTGTTAGTGTTAGTGTTAGGGGCGACCCTAGATAAATCTACATACAGTAAAATACATGATGTATGTAGGTATTTTAACTAATCTAAAATGTATAAATGTGCAATTATTAGCGTAATGCCTGTCTTGCTTCATTGACCACGCGTGAGTTACCCTGAGCTTGTCCTGATTGCAATATGACCTGCCATAATGCTCGTCTACGATGACTGTTTTGAGAGACGCTAAGACCACGGCGTGCCATCGCTTCGGCCTTACGAGGTTGGTTCTTTTTTAACGCTACTTGTGCCAAATAAAAATATACCGCCGATGATTTTGGCGCTAGACGCTGTGCACGGGTAAAGCTGCTCTCTGCATTGGTTAGATTACCCGCTTTCAACTGATTGATACCTACTTGCATCAAATTTCGAAATGCAGGCAGATTACTATTATTGCTCGCAGCTTGTTGAGTACGTTGCTGAGAGTTTCTTCTCGCGTGCTCGAGTAGCTCATTATGCGACGGTACCGATGGTTCAGAGATTATATAGTCATTACGTGAGGGCGCAATGATAACAGGATCAGGCTGTGTTACTTCTGGAGCAGGAGGAGTAAATACAGGGGTTTCTTGCGTTAATGGATTTGGCGTTTCAGACTCCTCAACTGCATTGTAAGGCTCGGTTGGGTAGTTACTTTGATCATTTGCTTCCGTGATAGGCGCTTGAGTCGTCGTTGATGGTACGGTCGGTTGTGATGCTGGTAATGTTTGCACAGGCGCGGTTTGCACTGTGGTCGATGTGCTAGGTACCGTCTGACAAGCACTTAGGCTTAACATGCCAACGACCGCGCTAGCTACAAGTAAGTTATTGCTTGACGTAATTTTACTACGCCGTAGCATTATGGTTCGTTTTACTGAAGTAGTTGTCCGTAAAGATGACACCATCATGTTAAAACCTTTTTTAAATATAAAAAGCTAAATATCAAAAACATTATTAGAACAGCTCAATAGCTAGAACCATTCAACAGCGCGGTCATACCAAGTATCAGCACGGTCTTCATCGCCCTCACCTTGCTCGCTGCTATCTTCTGTACCTTCAGACTCAACAGCTTCACCATTTGGAATCTCTAAACCTTCGCGGCGACGTTGTTGATTGATATCACCTTGCTGGTTCTGAAACTGTGTCTGTTCACGAGCGCGATCTTGCTGATACAGGCTCAGCGCACAACTGCTGGCTTCTTCTGGTAGATGAGCAGACATTACTGGTAAGTAGCGAGCATTGGCACAGCGTTCATTAGACAGTTTGCCTGAGTTGTTCTCAAGCCATAACCACTCGATACCTTCTGGCTCTGGTAGGGCAACTGGAGTCAGCTTTAGGCGTTTCATATAGTCTACCCAAACTGGTAAGGCGCCAGTACCACCGCTCAAACCAATCGGTTTATTGTCATCACGGCCAACCCAAACGACACTCACATAGTTGCCACTATAGCCTGCAAACCAAGCATCACGGTAGTCATTTGTCGTACCCGTTTTGCCTGCTAGGTTTAAATTACTGCCGAGTGATTGCGCACGTCTAGCCGTACCATTTGAGACGACTTGCTGTAAGGCATAGTTGGTCAAAAAGTTGGTTTCAGGTGGAATACTGCGCTGAGTGTTAAGTCCAGTACGCTGTAAGATACGGCCGCGATCATCAATGACAGTACGAATACTATGAATAGGCGTGCGGAAGCCACCAGTGGCGAAGACTTGGTAGATGCCAAGCATATCCATTGGACTCAAGTTAACTGAACCTAGCAACGCTGATGGATAAGGTGGTACTTTTTCTTTAACACCCATACGCTGCAACTGCTTGGCAAAGGTATTAACGCCGAACTCCATACCTAAGCGTACGGCCGCTTGGTTGTAGGATTGAGACAATGCCGTAGTAAATGGTATATAGCCATGATCACGGTTGTCGTAGTTTTTAGGGTTCCAGTCAGTACCGTCGTTCAGATTGACCGTAATAGGGGAGTCATCTACTGAACTGGCCAAGTTATAACGACCGCTCTCAAGCGCAGTCATATAAATGATAGGCTTCAGCAATGAGCCGACTTGGCGTTTGGCATCTACCGCACGGTTAAACCCTGTAAACTCACTACCACTACCTACAACAGATACGAGCTCGCCAGTCTCAGGATTGGCACTCACTAACGCACCTTGTAAATCCTTAGTTTTGCTGCTGTTACGGCGTAGTTCACCAAGTTTTCTATCAACGGCTTTGTCTGCTGCCAGTTGAGCGATAGGATCTAGGGTACTGATAATAATCAGACCTTCGTTTTTGAGGTCGTCAGAATAATAAACAGTATTTAGCTCACGTTTTACAATATCTAAGAAGTCAGGGAACTGACTTTTGCCTTCAGCAGGCTTATCCACGATGCCAAGCGGTTGCTTTAAGGCTTTGTCATAGTCTTCTTGGCTCAGTGTACCCATTGTCAGCATGTTGTTAAGTACCACATCACGGCGTGCTTTTGAGTCGTTTGGATTGCGACGTGGGTTATAAATACTTGGGCCTTTTGCCATACCAACCAGCATCGCTTGCTGATCTAAGCGCAGCTCATTAAGTGGTTTGTCAAAATAAAACTGTGATGCTAGGCCAAAGCCATTGATAGAGCGGTTGCCATTTTGACCAAGATAAATCTCATTCAAATAGGTCTGTAGAATTTCATCTTTGCTGTAATGCAGCTCAAGTAACACAGCCATCAATGCTTCATTGGCTTTGCGTTTGATAGTGCGATCTGAATTGAGGTAAAAGTTTTTGATCAGCTGCTGGGTGATGGTCGAGCCACCTTGTCTGGCACCACCAGTAAAGTTATTGATTACGGCACGGGCGATACCACGTACCGATACCCCTTTATGCTCATAAAACGCGCGATCTTCGGTAGCGATGAGAGCATCAATTAACGGCTGAGGCACTTCGTCCAAAGACACAACCATCCGATCTTCATTGCTGTCGGGATAGATACCACCGATATTGACAGGCTCTAGACGAATGATGCCGCTTTTGGCAGGTAGGGTACTTTGAATAGACTCGACTTTATTACCAGAAATCGTCATTTTAATGACTTGCTCGGCATCTTTATCATTAGCACTATACGTAAAGCCGCGAGTGTGAATAAAGTAAGTATTGCCTGTCCGATGATAGGTACCTGTGCGATCATAAGCTTTATTGCTTTGATAGTTAAGCAATTCTAGCCATGTCTTCATCGTATCTCTATCGACATTGGCGCCTTGATACAGCTCAAGCGGCTGCGAATACACTTTGGCTGGGATATCCCAGCGCTTACCCTCAAACTTATGAGTGATGGTGCGATCAAGTTTGATCAAATATAGCGCCAACAGCACCATGCCTGCGATAATGATAATTAATAGCAGACTACTAAAGACCAAGCCGCGCTGCTGCGAGGGTAGCGTGTGCATAGCAGACTTAGATGACGCTGATAACTTGGTATTTGGTAACTTGTAATTAGGTTTTTGCACGGATGTCGCACCATTTTTGGATAAAAAACTGCCTCATAATGACGCAAATTGACAAATTT
>Ga0209295_1000408_pt1 | contig 22532 bp, 19 predicted proteins | sample Porto_5metaG_FD_187428 | JGI IMG/M metagenome (GOLD analysis project Ga0209295, IMG submission 187428) | Marine algal microbial communities from Porto, Portugal - Porto_5 metaG (SPAdes) (version 2) | ecosystem: Host-associated > Algae > Red algae > Unclassified | place: Portugal: Porto... | reverse complement strand
GCTCTCAAAAAACAGACTGCACATTATAAGCAGTAGCGCCTACGCTTGCAAGCTGCATTGGGGTTTATTTTCGCCTTATATACATTAAACTGCAGCGTCGGCCAGTTTTTAGCGGTTCTAAACATTTTTAAAATGCGTTAACGGCTTTCATTAACCCGACAATTATGACGATGATAGGCGATAAAGTCCAGCGACAACTTGTCCGACTTTGGTTTGTTTCAAGCATTCAAAAGCGATTGGTTGTTGAGTGATACTTGATTGAAGCGCTACATTTTCATTTAGCGACGCTTCTAATTGCTTAAGCTGTACTGACAAATCTTTATCAGCTTCTAAATAAATCAGTGTTTCAGTATTGATTAAGGCATTGGTAATAAGCGCAGTCAATATAGGCTGCCATAAGTCCTGAGCATAGGGCGGATCAATAAATACGATGTCAAAGGGGCGCGCAGTCAGCTGCTCTTGACGTAATACTTGCTCAGCAGTACCAGTGATGATTTGATAAGCAGTAGAATCAAGACGTAATTGCTCAGCGCTCTGACGTAGCATGTTGCTTTGTGCTGGATTGATTTCGATAAATGTCGTGTGGGCAGCGCCGCGAGATAACGCTTCAAACCCCAGTACGCCACTACCAGCACAGCTATCGAGTACATGAGCGTCATGGATGTCAGCGAGTAGCCAATTAAATAAAGTTTCCCGCAAGCGATCTGGGGTCGGGCGCAGGCCATCTGCATCGATAAAACTGACAATACGGCGTTTAAACTGACCACCAATGATGCGTACATCACCCGCTGCCGCACTTTTCGCCTTACGGTTGTTCTTTAGCGTGCGTCCATTTGAGGCTTTTTTCATTATCGTGTCTCGCTTACCAGTTCTTTGCTAGGTTCTGCTTTGCTACGTATTACTTTTAATACTATTAATTATTCAAACGTCTAATTACTCAGATGTTGCTGCTGCTGATTCAGCTTCCGCGGCTTCTTTTTCTTCCAACGCTTTTGCTTCTTTATCTCGAATAGCATCACGCATGGCTTTTTCAAAAGCCTTTTGGCGTTTGATGGCTTTTAGCTCATCAGCAGAAGGCGGCAGGACTGGGTCTGTATTGCGTTGCAATACCCAATAGTCAAATAAAGCACGGCCAATAGGTGCAGCGACGGTACTACCGCCACCACCGTTTTCGACCAATACGGCAACGGCAATCTGAGGGTCTTCTACTGGCGCAAAGCCATTAAACCAAGCATGATCCCAGTGGCGCTTGTCTATTGCCGACTTGTCGTAGCGTTTACCTTGGGCAATTGATTTGACCTGTGCAGTACCCGTTTTACCAGCAATACGGTAACGAGGCGTATAAATACCATGGGCAGTACCACTTTTTACAGTATTTTCCATGGCATCGTGCATGCGTAACCAATCCGATGGCTTGCCATTGTAGTCAATCTTTCCATCAGGCTCAGTGATGATTTTGACATCCGCAGCACCGTCACTGCTTTTTAATAAATGCGGGATAATATGTTGTCCCTTACTAGCAGTCATGGCTGTAGCGTTGGCAATCTGTAATGGCGTTGCTAGGAAATACCCTTGTCCAATACTGACCGAGATGGTTTCGCCTGGTAGCCAGTCTTTATTGTAAGTGTCTTTTTTCCATTTTGGCGATGGCATAATGCCTGATTTTTCGTTAGGCAAATCAATACCAGTATCTTCACCAAAACCAAAGCGTACCATCCAATCGTGCAGACGTTGAATGCCCATCTCATAAGCCAACTTATAATAATAAGTATCGACCGACATCATAATGGATTTTTTGAGATCTACCGTGCCATGACCGCCACGTTTCCAATCGCGGAATCGATGCGTGTCACCAGGTAAGCTAAAATAACCCGGGTCGTAGATGGTGCTGTTCCAATCACGTAAACCATAATGAATACCGCCTAGCCCCTCGAATGGCTTGATAGTAGAACCAGGGGGGTAGGTGCCTTGTAGTGCACGGTTATAAAGTGGCTGATCCAAATCTTCACGCAGATCGTCGTAGTCTTTAAAAGAGATGCCTGATATAAAAGGGTTAGGATCGTAGCTTGGATTACTAACAAATGCCAACACGTCGCCGTTTTTTGGATCTATCGCGACGATTGCCCCGCGACGTCCATCAAGCTGCTGCTGAGCGATGGTTTGCAAACCATAATCCAAGCTTAACGTAATATCGTTGCCCGCTATCGGTGGCTTGGTATCCAGTTGACGTATAATATTGCCATGCGCATCTGTTTCTACCGACTGATAACCCGGTTGGCCAAGCAAAATATCTTCGTAGTAGTCCTCGATACCAATCTTACCAATCAGGTCAGTACCAGCGTAACGATCTTTATCAATGCGTTTAGACTCTTTGTCGTTGATACGCCCGACATAGCCGATGACATGAGCAAACAGCTCATCATAAGGATAAGAGCGCGTAAGCTTGCTCTGGATAGAGACACCGCGGAAAAATGGCTTGCGCTCACTAAACTGAGCCAACTGTGCGTCTGTTAAATCGATCTTGATCGTCACAGGGTCGTTTTTATTTTTACTTAGACGTGCCAAGATATCAGTAATATCTGTATCGGTTAAATCAAAAATAGGCGCAAGCAGGTGCAACGTGCGCTCAGGATTTTCGACCTCATCAGGGCTGAGCATCGCTGTAAACACGGGTTGATTGTCTGCCAGTATTACCCCGTTACGATCATATATATACCCACGACTAGGCGGCGCAGATATCAGTTTAATACGGTTGTTATCGGCTTGCGTTGTGTACTGATCATGAGCATAGACTTGCAAATACCCATAACGTGTTATCAAACCGCCCAAACCAATCAATATTATAATCCCAAAGATGATAATACGACTGGTAAAGGTGCTGTTGACCTGCTCGGTATTGGGAGTTATCGGTTTATTCATAGAAGATTAGAGCCCAAACGGTCAGTGAGTCAATGAAAGAAAAATAAGAGGATAGGTTGGTTAACCAAAGTGCAGTGAGTCTAAAAGATAATGCAAATGGTTTCAATCACATAGAAGGGTATGGGGTGAAATCGTCATGCTGTCACTTATACGCAGGTAGTCTGTGTTATTGCACTACAAATTATAACAGAACAAATGAGCAGGCGCAGTACTCAGTCATATATTTTGTCTTGTTTATCTACTGACCACGAACTGGTTTATATTTAGGTTTTCATTGGTTAACAGGCGATATCAACTATGTCATCTTTAGTCACAACTTGCCACTGGTCTATATGTGCTAATAAATGGCAAGTATGCTAAAATCAGGCGATTTATTTTATAGTAGTTATTATGGGCGGAGCGTCTTTTGAAACGTTCTCATTTTGCTAAAGTCTCGTTGTCAGTAACGACGATATTAGCAACGACAATCAACCTGTCAGGGACTAGATAAGTCATGGACGTAAATTCATTATGGCAGACGATAGCTGAACACCCAGAGTTTTTTGCCATGCTGACCATTCCACCAGTGACAGCATTCGTCACTTGGGTACATGTGTGGATGGCGCTCAAAATGCTGTTTTATCCGGTCAAGTTTTGGGGTGTTCGAATTCCAAACTTCCCATTTTTTGGGTTGCCAGGTATCGGTTGGCAAGGTATCGTCCCGCGCAAAGCGGGCAAGATATCAGGGGTTATCGTTGACCAGACGCTCTCAAAACTCGGTTCGCTTGATGAGTTTTTTAAGGCGATGGAACCTGAGCAAATGGCAATATTTGTCACGGATACGGTGGACAAAAACCTTGAGCCGTTGATTGATGAGATCATGCTGGATCACTCGCCAGCATTGTGGAGCAATTTGCCTTACGCCCTGAAGCGCCGTGTCTATGCCCAAGCCCACAAAGAGCTGCCTACTATTATGCAGTCGCTTGTGACAGATTTGACTTATCATGTCGAAGACTTGGTCGATATGCGTAAAATGATTGTCAACACCATGGAAAATGATCGTCGCTTGATGGTCAATATGTTTCTAAAGGTCGGGCAAAAAGAGATCGATTTCATCTGGCACATCAGTGCTTTGATTGGTCTGGTATTTGGTATTATCCAGATGTTTATATTTTTGGTGGTGCCGCAGCATTGGACGGTACCCTTCTTTGCCGCAATTTGGGGTTTTCTCACCAATTGGATTGCCATTTGGATGGTGTTTAATCCAGTAGAGCCGCACTTTATACCTTATTTGAAGCTGTTTACGGTGCAGAGTCGCTTTCCATTTATCAAACCCGTTATACCGCATATCGCAAAGTATCGCTTACAAGGTGGCTTCATGAAGCGCCAAGAGGAAGTTTCTGAGGTTTTTGCTGAGATTGTGGTAAAGGATTTAGTCACTTTAGAAAACATCATGAATGAGATGATGTATGGGGATCGCGCAGCGCAAACGCGTGATTTGATGAAATCGCATCTATACACGGTACTTGAGTCACCAGTGATTAGCACGACATTACGTGTGGGATTAGGGCGTCGTGATTATGGACAACTCAAAAATACCATTATCGACAAGTCTATTGTCGCAACGATGGTGCCACTGCGAGATCCTGAGCTAAATGAAAGCCGAGCCAGTAAGATATTTGGTCTGTTTCGCGATAGAATACGTGCGCTTACGCCAAACGAGTTTCAGAACCTATTGCGTCCTGCTTTTCGTGAAGATGAGATGACGTTGATTGTTTTGGGCGGTTTGACTGGTTTTCTAGCAGGTTGGTTGCATTTAGTGTTAGTATTTTTCCCCTCGATGCAGTAATGCATTAATAAGTATTTTTAATTAGTCATGAACGGCGTTATTGAATAAGATTTGAATAACTAAGAAATGTAAAATTAATAACAGATAAGCATTTTGTATCAATCATTCATATTGATACGTCACAATGATAGTAGCGGGTTTTATGTGCTTCTACAGCAATTGAAACCTCAGTTTTTAACCGTAAACTATGACCGTATAAAGGACTATTAGCGTTTGCCAGTGGCTAGCAATGCCATCGGTGAACCCTTAATTGTATCCAAGGTAAACAAGGTTAGACCGTATGTTAATCACAGAATTGGGTTATTTTGCCTTGCTGGCCGCTTTTATATTGGCGATTTTGCAGGTGGTACTACCAACCATTGGCGTCATGCGTGACCACGTCGCTTGGCAGCGTTTGGCGCCAAGTCTGGCATGGGCGCAATTTGCGGCAATGATTACTTCATTTGCAGCATTGATGGCAGGCTTTTATTACAACGACTTTAGTCTCGTCTACGTCACTCAGCATTCCAATACATTGCTGCCTTGGTACTACAAGCTGTCGGCGACATGGGGCGGTCATGAAGGTTCACTGCTACTGTGGATGACCATCATGGCCACTTGGTGCGCGCTGGTTTCTTACTTCAGTCGTGGGTTGCCGTTGTCCATGCGTGCGCGAGTACTGGTGATATTGGCAGGCGTGCAGATGATGATGCTGGCGATGCTTATCTTTACTTCATCGCCGTTTGATCGTACATTGCCCAATCTACCTGTCGATGGCGCGGATCTAAACCCTGTATTGCAAGATTTTGGTTTGATTATTCATCCGCCGATGCTTTACATGGGCTATGTGGGCATGGTTGTGCCATTTGCGTTTTGTATGGCAGCACTGTGGGAAGGGCGTTTGGATGCGGTATGGACACGTTGGTCGCGTCCATGGGCATTGGCTGCTTGGGGTTTCCTAACAGTTGGTATCGCGCTTGGCTCATGGTGGGCTTATTATGAGCTTGGCTGGGGCGGTTGGTGGTTCTGGGATCCAGTAGAAAACGCCTCATTGATGCCATGGTTGGCAGGGACGGCGCTACTGCATTCACTTGCTGTCACCGAAAAACGCGGTGTATTTAAAGCATGGACAATCATGCTTGCAATCTTTGCTTTTGCGCTCAGTTTGCTTGGTACGTTCTTAGTACGTTCAGGTGTCATCACCTCAGTGCATTCATTTGCCGCTGATCCAACGCGTGGCCTAGTGATTCTAGTCATCCTGGGTATCATCGTCGGTGGTGGTCTGTTGATGTTTGCTGTACGTGGCTGGCGTTTGACGGTTGAGAGTCAGTATCGACTCATCTCACGTGAATCATTTTTGGTGATTAACAACGTTATTATTCTCATTTCAACCTTAGTGGTACTACTTGGTACGCTATATCCTATTATTGCTGATGCTTTTAACTTAGGTCAGGTATCTGTTGGCCCTCCATATTTCAATGCATTATTTGTGCCGTTGACGTGGCTGCTACTAGTGGCGATGGGTATGGGCTCTAATATCCGCTGGAAACAAGACAGCCGCCCGTTATTGGGTGCTGGTATGGTCATCGCGGTAAGCAGTTTGGTATTGGCTGCTATTATCACCTATTTCACCAGTCCATCAGCGATGCTAAATATCGGTGTTACGTTGGCTGTGAGCTTTTGGGTATTGTTATGGATGGTTGTCGATTTCAAAGATAAGACCAAAAATGCACCAAGTCGTCTAAATGGCTTACGTCAGTTACGTCTGAGCTACTGGGGTCAACAAACCGCTCATGTTGGTATCATCATTGCGGTTATCGGCATAGCGTTTACTAGTACGTTGAGCATTGAGCGCGATGTGGCATTAGGCTCTAACGACAGTGTCAATGTGCAAGGCTATGACTTTACGGTAAAAGGCTTTAGTGAAGTAAAAGGTAGTAACTTTGACGCTACGCAAGCAGAAGTGACAGTCAGTAAAGACGGCCAAGAAGTGACCACGTTATACCCTGAAAAGCGTAACTATATTATCAGTATGATGCCGATGACGGAGGCTGCGATTGATGCCAATCTGATGCGCGATGTGTACGTAGCACTTGGTGAGCCGATTGCGGAAGACAGTAACGAATGGGCTTTCCGTATCTATGTCAAACCGCTGATCCGCTGGATATGGTTGGGTGCGCTTATCATGGCGTTTGGTGCATTGCTCAGTATGCTAGACAATCGTTACCGTATCAAAAAAACCAAAACACCTGCGCAAATCGCGGCCAAAAAATCAGGCTTTGCGACGGTTGCAGATTTGGATACGTCAGCGACCAAGATAGGGGAGCGTTAATATGACTACCTCAAACAATGAACCTGATAAAAAAGCTCAGCAAGACGCTGTCAAAGACCCTAAAGTTGCAAGCAGCAATAAAGTAAAAACTAAGCAAAAACTAAAGGTTGGGTTTTTGATTCCGTTGGTTATCTTTATTGGTTTGGTCGCTATGCTCTATATGCGTTTGGGCAAACCGACTGATATCGTGACCAATACGGCGCTTGAGCGTCCAGTACCTGCTTTTGAGTTGCCATTACTATCAGATACCAGTCGTATCATGACCAATGACAACCTGCCAGACAAGCCATTCCTCATGAATATCTGGGGCTCTTGGTGTCCAACTTGTATCATTGAGCATCCTTTTTTGATGAAGCTAGAAGAGCGCGGTGTTAACTTGGTGGGCGTAAACTATAAAGATGACATTGGTGATGCGTTAGGGTATCTGAATCGCGGTGGCGACCCGTTCTCGATGTCTATTCAAGACTTATCAGGACAGTTCGCTCTAGATTTGGGTTTGACTGGTGCGCCTGAGACTTTCATCGTCGATGGTGACGGTATCATTCGTCAGCATATCATCGGTGAGATCAATGAGAGCAATTGGCAAAGTCGTATTACGCCTTGCTTGATGGTGCTAAATGAGGCTAGTAATAATGGAGTCAGTCCAGATCCGAGCCAAGTTGCGGAGGCGTGCAAATGATAGCCTACCAAATAAGAACCGCGACCATAAAGCTAGCAAGCTTGTTTATCGCTTGTTTATTGAGCATGACAAGCTTTGCTGCCATTGATGTCTACGATTTTGACTCTGTGCAACAAGAAGCCCAGTACCGCGGTCTCATCGAAGAGCTTCGCTGCCCAAAATGTCAAAACCAAAACTTAGCAGGGTCTGATGCGCCAATTGCCCAAGACTTAAAGCAAAAAACCTATGATTTGATAAAAGATGGTCGTAGCGACGGCGAGATTCGAGCCTATATGCAAGAACGCTATGGCGACTTTATCAGTTATAAGCCGCCAGTACGTCCTTCGACATGGATTTTATGGTTTTTCCCACCATTATTATTGATCGTTTTATTGGTCGGTTGGTTTTGGCAAAGTAAACGCCGTCAGCTTGTCGCCAGTGGCGAAAGTGGTGTAGCAATAGAGAACCATGTCAAAGCGTTGTCTGCCGCTGAAAAAGCAGAACTTGATCGTTTATTGTCACGAGCCAATAACGATGACAAAGACGACACTACAAGCCTTGGGGGCAAAAAATGACCATATTTTCTACTGTTGGCTTATTTATTGCGCTAAGTTTACTTGTCGCTCTGTTATTGGGTGTTATCACTATTAAGCCGTGGTTAAAAGCACCGCGTTCGCATAGTAAACCCGTGGACAACCAACTACTGGATATCAACGTTGCTGTGTTTCGTGAGCGACTAGCAGAGCTGAAAACAGACAAAGACAGTGGTATCATTGATGACCATCACTATCAAAACCAGAAGCTTGAGCTTGAACGTCAGCTTTTGGATGCTCAGCGTGAAGTATCACCAATGGTCACGCCAGGGATCAAAAGCCGATTGATTATTATGGTTTGGGTGCCAGTATTGACTGCTATGGCATATCTGATGGTCGGTAATCGCACACCTGTATTTGAGCTATGGGCAAGCGAAGACAAAGTCGGTCAAGTGGCGGACGACTTACTGACAGGTAGAATCGATCAGCCACCTGCTTGGGCAATTGAAGATGGCAATCAGCTGATTAGTGCCATGCAGACTAACGTCTATCGTCATGCTAGTGACTACAATCGTTGGATGCGTTTATCAGAGCTGTTCTTGTCATTAGAGGCGACTGATTCGGCACTAGAAGCGTTGTCGCGTGCCTATCGTCTATCACCTGATAACGAAGAAATTGCGACCACTTATGCGCAGATCAGTTTCTTTGCTAATAAGGGTCAGTTAGATGCCAATAGCCGCCGTGTATTAGAAAATATACTGGCTACAAATCCAGAGCATGAAGGCGCACAAATGCTTATGGCGATGGGTGAGGCTCGTGCTAGTAACTTCGATCAAGCACAAGGCTGGATCAAACGTCTGCGTGACAGTATCGCCGCTAAACCAGGCGATCATACACAAGCGCTATCAAGTCTAGATGAGCTTAGCGCTAATGTGACTATGCAGCAGCAGCAAGCATCTGAAGGCGTCGAAGTGACAGTCAAAATTAATGCTAGTCTGTTACCATTGGTAAAAGCTGATGATACGCTATTCGTGGCGATACGTGACGTGAAAGGTGGTCCACCATTTGCGGCTAAGCGTCTACCAATTAGCAACATTAAACAGGGTGAAGCTGTTATTAGCCTAAGTGATCTAGATGCTATGATGCCAGAGCGCACCCTAGGGTCGGCTCGTTCTGACAAAGTACAGCTAGCGGTCATCGCTCGTATCAGTCACAGTGGCAATGCTACCGCAGAGTCAGGCGACCTCTCTGGCAATCCAGTGGTCATCAGCGCGGAGCAAAATCAGGTCAACGTGGAGATTAATCAGCAAGTTCCGTAGTCATGGTAGTAATATAAATACCTGATGCTAATGGTATTTATAATATAGACGCTGTTGCTCAGTATGAACGCGAGCAGCAGTGTTATGATTGACTTGATTAAAAGAGATATAAAGGTAACCCAGATATATAAATGGGCGTTTCAAACGCAGTCAATGTTGCTAATTTTTATCCCAAATTAGCTATGTATGAACAGATAAGTCATGCCAACTTATCACATCAATAATGAAAATACTTGAGCTTTGCAGGGCCACAAGGTAAGGTAGCTTTGCAAACAACTAATCCCAGAGTTTTATTAATCCCAAAATCCTATCTATTAAGGAGAGTCGTGTAATGATGCGTATTATTTTACTAGGACCACCAGGCGCCGGTAAAGGTACCCAAGCCCAGTTTATTTCTAAAGAATATGATATTCCACAGATCTCAACTGGCGACATGCTACGTGCCGCAATCAAAGAAGGTAGCGAGCTTGGCAAAAAAGCCAAAGATATCATGAATGCTGGTGGTTTGGTTTCTGATGACCTTATTATCAACCTAGTGAAAGAGCGTATTGCTAAGCCTGATTGTGTCAACGGTTGTATCTTTGATGGTTTCCCGCGCACTATTCCTCAAGCGCAAGCACTTGCTGAGGCTGATGTTGCCATCGATCATGTGGTAGAAATCAGTGTGCCTGATGATGAAATCGTGAGCCGCTTGTCTGGCCGTCGTCAGCATCCAGGTTCAGGCCGCGTTTATCATGTTGATTACAATCCGCCAAAGCAGGAAGGTATCGACGACGTGACTGGCGAAGCGCTTATCCAGCGTGAAGATGACCAAGAAGCGACCATTCGCGACCGTCTATCTACTTATCATGAGCAAACATCTGCATTGGTTGGTTTTTATCAAGAAAAAGCTAAAGAAGGCGCAGATGCACCAAACTATGATAAGTTTGATGGCACGCAAGACATCGAAGAGGTTAAGCAGCAAATTTTGTCTGCACTAAAAGGCTAATGTTCGATGTTAGCTAATTGATTTAGCCAGTCGATGTAGTCATTGAAGACCCTGTGTAATAGCAGGGTTTTTTATGGCTGATGATTTTATACCTCATAAAACACACCCACAAAAAAACCGCTTACTCATCATAAGTAAACGGCCTTTTATAAAAATATACGACTGATAAAGCTCATATATTTTTAATCAATGCTTATGCGTTACCTTGAGCATCCACTTGCGCTTGTTGCTGGCTCTGTGCATACGCTTGATCAAAGTTCACAGGCGCAAGCAATAGCTGCGGGAAGCTACCACGCGTCACGATGTCACTGATGACTTCACGAGCGTATGGGAACAACACGTTAGGGCAATATGCACCTAAGATTTGACCGATTTGGTCTTCTGGAATGTCTTTTAGTAAGAAGATACCTGCTTGATGCACTTCAGCGATAAATGCTGCTTCTTCCGCATTTTTGGCAGTAACGCTCACAGTTAGGATGATTTGATAATGATCGTCATCTAGTTTTTCAGCGTTACTAGATAAGTTGATATCAAGCTCTGGGTTCCACTCTTTGGTGAATACGCTAGCGCCTGGGACTTCAAGTGACATGTCTTTTACGTAGATGCGTTCTAGTGCCAATTGTGGTTGTGCTTGTTCTTCAGCCATGGTAAATCCTCTAAAATTAAATCAAATGATTGGGCAAATCGTCATTTTAATAAAAGCTCATTGTAATATAAATCGAGACTATTTTTTGGTATTGTCTCGATGTTTTTTATCATTACTTCTTACTGCTCTATTAAAACATGCCACTATCTATCTTTACATACATAAAGACAGACAGTAAAGAAAGGTAGCAAATTAACCAGCCAATAGCTCGTCAAGTTTGCCTTGCTGGTTCATTTGGTTAAGCTCGTCAAAACCGCCAACAAAGGTTTCACCAACGAAGATTTGCGGCACAGTGCGATAGTTATTGGTCTTTTTCATCAATGCTTGACGCTCTTCGCTGCTCATATCGTGCATACCGATTTCTTCGTAATCAACGCCTTTGGTTTTTAGTAGTTGTTTGGCGTTTGAACAGTATGGGCAGATAGGGGTAGTATAAACTTTCACAGATACAGTCATGGTAAATCCTTATTTATAAATTTATGGGATAACAAACACATTATAAAGAGCACAATAAATTATCATAGTCTAAGCGTTGGTATAGTCTGTTATCAATGAGTAAAGTAAAAATGCATTCGGTGATGCTCATTACTAAAGTGGGGATGGGCATGACAAATTCAAGCCGTTTTGGCGCAAAACGTACTTTAGTACTATAAAACATGATAAATAGAACATGAAAAATAAATCACAAAAAAAGACACCTGATAAAAAGGTGTCTTCTTCATAGCATTGGTAGCGCTGATAACATAACGTTACAGGTCACACAAACATCAGCTAAGCGGCGTGTATAAACGCTTCACTTAAGCACTTATACAGGTCTACTACTTGCTTAGACTTGGTTTTGTTTTACCTTTAGCCTTTGCTTTGGCGTCTTTTACACCAACCAATGGCATGCCAGCACTTTGCCAGCCGCCGACACCGCCATCTAAACGATAGACACTATCTTTACCAATCATCTGAATCGCAGCGCCTGCTTGTACGCCCATGTCGCAGATAATAATCACTGGCTGCTCAATCGCGCGAATCTCTTCTAAGCGGTCTTTGAGGTCAGTGAACGGTATGTTGCGGCTGCCTTGAATATAGCCTGATTCAAACTTCTTCTTAGCGCGAATATCGATAAGTTGCGCGTTTTGAGAGTTGACCATCATGCCAAGCGTGTTAGGCGATATTTTTCTACCGCTACGTTTGTTTTCAATGGTAAAAAACAGGATAGCAAGTACGGCTAATATACCAAATAAAAACGGGTGGTTGCCCACAAATTCCAGCGCACGATCCAAACCATACCTCCAAAAATATAGGTGTTCTATTGAGCTGAGAAGACAGCCCAATGATAGTGAACAAGGCGCTATTATACCGATAAGGTCATCTATAGTAAACGGGCGATAACACAGGCAATAATTAAGCAGTTATTGTACCTATCTATGGATCTTCTCAGCCTAATAAAAATATCTATTCACAAGACTACGTTTAACTAAGGCGGACACTAACAAGCCAAATATTAATAAGGCTTCGTATCTGCCTCTTCTCGTAGCGTGACGAGGTTTTCAACGCGGCGCTGCAATACTTCACCATCAGCTACGGCTTGCCATAGTGCGCAGCCTTTGCTGTTGTGAGTATGGCGACAGTCACGGAATTGGCAGTCACCAGCCAATGGTGCTAGCTCAACGAAGCCTGAAATAATATCGTCAGGAGTAAGGTGCCAAATGCCATACTCACGAATCCCTGGTGTATCGACGATACCGCCTTGGGTAAGGTCTTCGGGGTTGAATGGCAGCAGCCTACTGGTCGTCGTGGTGTGCTGACCGAGCTTAGAGTTTTGCGAGATAATATTGACGCTCTGTCCAGAGTCAGGCAGAAGGGCATTGATTAAACTGCTTTTGCCGACGCCAGATTGACCCGCAAAGATGACCAGCTTTTTATCTATATAGCGTTTTAGTTCATCAAGGCCTTCTTGCTCATCGCTCTCAGCGATATTTTCAGGGCAATCGACCGAAGTCAGAACGCTTTCATAACCAAGCGCGGCATACTGCGCCAATAATTCATTGGTGTCTACGCCGTTCTCTTCTGCCAATAAATCGGCTTTGTTGAGTACTAATAATGGTTTGACACCTGCATGATGGCATACCACGAGATAGCGATCGATCAGCGTTGGCGCGGCGGCAGGCAATGGCGCAAAAACAATCGCCAAAATATCGACATTGGCGGCAACAGGTTTGAGCTTATGATAGCGGTCAGGACGAGAAACCAGCGATGTACGCGGTTTGACCGCTTCGATACGTCCAAAGCCAGTATTAGAATCGGCATTCCAGCGTACTTGATCGCCAGCAGCTAGCATCGGTAGATTGGTACGCACATGACAGCGCCAGATATCATTCAATTCAAGCGTTTGCCAAAACGGCTCAGGATCATCAGGCGCAATCTCTGGTTGCTCAGGTATCACTGCAGGCAAGCTGGTGACTTGTACTTCTAGTTGTTTACCATAATGTGCCATGACCACGCCATCCATCAAACTGTCATCAATACTCTCTTGATTGGACAATTGCTGCTTGTCGATGCGACGAATCTGTTGTTTAGTCAGTTTGCGTTGCCGGATTAATGCCATGGGTTTTTGACCTATTATAAAAATATTGCTAAGTGTAGCGTGAAAATTTGCTAACATACAGCCTAAAGCGTCTGCGGCAGACAGTGGTTTTGTAATATTTTAGCTGCTTGCTAGATTTTTTGAATCAATCAGTACATGACAATGCTGTCTGAATATGAGTATTCAACCGCAATACGTTTTTTAAATTATGTTTAAAACTGTCCCAAAATTTAATGACCATAGGATATTGTATGACTACCGGCGACCATCCCAATAAGATTAAAATCAAAAATCAAGGCAAAAAAGGGCTGGTGTGGATTGATTTAGAAATGACCGGACTTGATACCTTAAACGATGAGATTATCGAGATTGCTACCGTCGTGACTGACGAAGATTTAAATGTACTTGCTGAAGGGCCTGTGTTTGCTATCAAGGTATCAGATCAAGTCTTAAACAAGATGGATGACTGGAATACCAAGCAGCATGGTCAATCAGGATTGGTCGATCGTGTACGTCGTAGTACGGTGACATTGGCAGAAGCCGAAGCTGAAACTATCAAGTTCTTAAGCAAATGGGTCGACAGTGGTAAGTCGCCAATGTGCGGTAACTCTATTTGCCAAGATCGTCGATTTATGGCGCGCCAAATGCCAGAGCTTGAGCGATTCTTTCATTATCGCAATCTTGATGTGTCATCAATTAAAGAGCTTTGTTTCCGTTGGCGTCCTGATATCTTAAGAAATTTTGAAAAAGGTGGCAGTCATTTGGCCTTAGACGATATTCGTGACTCTATCCGTGAGCTAAAGCACTATCGTCAGCATTTCTTTAAGCTAATACCTTAAACAGCAAGCAAGAGATAAGCTATTTAAAAGTGTAGTAAAAGAATTGTAGTAAAAAACAAAAAGGGTCTGTTGAACTAACAACAGACCCTTCTCGTATTTAAAAGGTGTTTTTTGAGATGCGTTGTTCAAAACGCCATTAAATGTGCTTTAGCGAACAAGAAATTCAAATTCAACTAGCTCAAACTCAGCATCATTACTGCTTAAATCATTACTATTCAAACTGTTATCTGAATGCACATTATCTGTCACTGCACCAATCACGGCACTAACTTTCGGCTGGCGAGTGTCTTTATCTAATAATCGCCAGTCGCCTAAGACATAACGTTTCTTATCAGCAGTTGCCTGATGAATGTCTGGACGATGAGTATGTCCGTGTAATAACGCATCGCTAGTAGTAATGGCTTGACGTACAGCTTTATCGTTCACATCCATGATATGAGCGGCTTTATGAGCATTGTTCTGTTGGCTTTTTTTGCGCATATTGTCTGCGATGGCTAAGCGTTTCTCTAATGATTTATTGAGTAAATACCACTGAGTCAAACGGTTGCGCATAATTTTGCGAAAGAACTGATATTTTTTGTCATCAGTACAGAGTGCGTCACCATGTTCTAAGCGGTAGTTCTGCTGACCAATAGGCAAAGTATATGGCTCATAAATCAGCTCACCACCGAACAGATTACAAAATGGCTGACCCAATAGAAAGTCACGGTTACCATGCATGACTAATATCTCACAACCATTGATACGTAGCTGCTTGAGTTTGGTGATAAGCGGGGTTAGCCAGTGCGCCATTTGCTCGTCTTCTGACACCGATAAATACGTATCATCACCTAGCCACACCTCAAACCAATCACCCAATATAAAAAGACGTTTGAGCGCAGGCAGGGCTAGACAGTCATCTAATAGTGCCAAAAAAGCCTGCACTAAGGCAGGCTCCTGAGGCGATAAATGCAAATCGCTAATCAATACTTGCCGCACTTGATGAGGGCGGGTCGTGATTAAGTGATTAAAACTTTGCATTTATCTTGGTCCTCGTGACTTATCGTATAGCAAGCATTCCTTAATAAATTCTACTAGAAAATGCTCGCTCATTCACAGCTATCGCTAAGTAACTATTACTGAATAGCTGCTATTGAATGACTATTACTGAGTAATGATGGTTGCTGAGTTGATAACAACTGGCTCTTTTGGCACATCAGCATGCATGCCGAAACGACCAGTTGGTACACTGCGCATTTTTTCGATAACGTCCATACCGCTTGTTACTTTACCAAATACGGTGTAACCCCAACCTTGCATGTTTTTGCCAGAGTGGTTTAGGAAGTCGTTATCTTTTACGTTGATGAAGAACTGGCTAGTTGCTGAATGCGGATCTTGGGTACGCGCCATTGCGATAGTACCTTTATCATTTTTCAGGCCATTGTCCGCTTCGTTTTCGATAGGCGCGTTGGTTGGTTTTTCATTCATCTCAGCGTCCATTCCGCCGCCTTGAATCATGAAACCATCAATGATGCGATGGAAAATTGTACCGTCATATTGACCAGATTTTACGTAGTTTAAAAAGTTTTCTACGGTTTTTGGTGCTTTTTCTTCGTTGAGTTCGATAACGATCGCACCCATATTAGTTTCAAGTTCTACTACTGGTGGCATGTCTACCATGGGATATTCCTTTTTGATTGCAGCGCCTTAAATAGCACTATTGTGAGTGGTGGTTAAAAAGTTACGGGTAGTCTAACGGCTTTTTTATCTCGTGTCATGTATCAGGCTGTTAATGCGTTTGCGAAACCTGATAGAATAACGCAACTTTACCCATTTTTGATTAGCTTTGATGAATTTTGATAATGCGGTCGCACTATCTAGGTTTTTATATTCTCGTTTTATTTTAACACTTTAGTTTAAACGTTTCGTGATGCGTGATGGCGCGCACCACGAACTGACAATTTGCGTTAGGAGCAATGCCCGATGAGTGATCACTCAAGCAACAATGCACAAAAAGACGAAGCAAAAAACGATTTTATTCGTAATATCATTCGTGACGATGTCAATGCGCAAAAATATCAGCAAATTGTAACGCGCTTTCCACCTGAGCCAAATGGCTACCTGCATTTAGGCCACGTAAAATCTATCTGCTTAAACTTTGGTGTGGCCAAAGAGTTCGGCGGTGTATGCAACCTGCGTTTTGATGACACCAACCCAACTGCTGAAAAGCAAGATTACATCGACAATATTAAAAACGATGTGCAGTGGTTAGGTTTTGAGTGGGCAGGCGAGGCGCATCATGCCTCAGGTTATTTTGATCAATTGCATGCATGGGCAATTCAGTTGATTGAGCAAGGCGACGCTTATGTTGATTTGCAAACCCCTGAGCAAATCCGGGATAACCGTGGTTCATTCAATGAAGCGGGAACGCCTTCACCATATCGTGATGCCAGTGTTGAAGAAAACCTAGCGCTTTTTAACGATATGAAAGACGGTAAATACGCTGAAGGTAAGGCTATTTTGCGTGCCAAGATTGATATGGCTAGCCCAAATATGAATCTACGTGATCCTGTTATCTATCGCGTGATGCATCAAGCGCATCATCAGACTGGTGATAAATGGTGCATCTATCCAATGTATGACTTTGCTCATCCACTCTCGGATGCGTTAGAAGGGATTACCCATTCATTATGTACGCTTGAGTTTGAAGATCACCGTCCATTCTATGATTGGGTCATCGAAAAAATCGGCTTTGATGTATCGCCACATCAGTACGAGTTTAGCCGCTTAAACGTTGACCATACATTGACCAGTAAGCGTAAGCTCAAGCAGCTAGTAGATGAAGGTATTGTCAGTGGCTGGAATGATCCCCGTATGCCGACTGTCGCTGGCATGCGTCGTCGTGGTTATACGCCAGAGGGCTTACGCGATTTTTGTGAGCGTGTGGGCGTGACCAAAGCGGATAGTGTGGTTGATTTCCGTTTGCTAGAGTTTAGCGTTCGTCAATCATTAGAGACAACTACTGGTCGCGGTATGGCAGTTCTAAAGCCATTAAAAGTGACTATCACTAACTTTAGCGAAGCAGTCAGCAGCTGGGAGTCGCAAAAAGCCGATAGCGTTAATGCACGTTTTGACGATGCGACTCAGACGCTTTGGTTGACTCAGCCGAACCATCCTAACGTCGATATGGGTGAGCGTGAGATTCCATTTACCGAGACGCTATACATCGATCAAGGTGATTATGAGATTGAACCGCCAGCAGGCTACAAGCGTCTCTCTCCGGAAAAGCCAGAGATACGTCTGCGTAATACCTACGTACTAGCCGTTACTGAACATATCACTGATGAAAATGGCAATGTCGTTGAGCTAAAAGCGACGATTGACCCTGCTACTTTGGGCAACAACCCGGAAGGGCGTAAGGTCAAAGGCGTGATTCATTGGGTATCAGCGAGTCAAGGTGTGCCAGCGACTGTGCGTATGTATGAGCAGTTATTCAGTGCTGAGGATCCAAGTAGCGTCGCTGATGTTCATCAAGCGCTAAACCCGAACTCGCTCACTGAGCTAAATGCAGTGGTTGAGCCATCTTTGGTCAATGCTGATGCTGGCACGCGTTTCCAGTTTGAGCGTGAAGGTTACTTCATCTCTGACAGCGAAGATCACAGCACTGATAAGCCTGTATTTAACCAAATCGTTAGCTTGCGTGATAGCTATAAGCCAGCTTAATTTGTGTTGGCTTAGTATTTAAAAGTATCGTTATCCAAACGAATATTTTGAAATAATACTGAACAATAGTAGTTTGCAAGTTAGCCCATTTCTAGTACTCTAGGGATGGGTTTTTTTATGCGCACTTGTTTTGTGCATGATTATAGTGGCGAGTTTTGCTTATAGGATGCAGGGATGGTGGTCTAGTTACTCATTAAAGCTGTTGATCCATAAAAACTTATCAAACTATCTGTCCACCCGCTTAAAAATAAATAGAATAACCGCATTACAATCCGTCACAAGACATTCATAACCAGTTTGTTAAGATAAAGTCAGTTTTTACGGATGTGCTTTATGTTATATTTGATAGCTGAGCACGTCGATGATAATAATAGAACGCGAGACGACGTGTCGATATAAGCGTTCATTCACATAGCTAAGGAATCGAGCATGGCACATTTACGTTTAGGTGATACCGCACCAAATTTTGACGCTACAACCACAGAAGGTGATATCAATTTCCATGAGTGGGCAGGTGATAACTGGGTGGTTTTCTTCTCGCATCCAGCAGATTTTACCCCAGTATGTACCACTGAGCTTGGTCGCGCCGCTGCACTAAATGGCGAGTTCCAAAAGCGCAATGTAAAGCCGATTTGTATTTCTGTTGATAGTCTAGAAGACCATAAAGCGTGGGCGAGCGATATCGGTGAGACCCAAGGCACAGATATGAACTTCCCAATCATCGCTGATCCTAATAAAGAAGTCGCTGAACTATATGACATGATGCATCCTAATGCCGACAGTACTCATACAGTACGCAGCGTCTTTATTATTGATCCAAGCAAAAAAGTCCGTTTAACGCTGACATATCCTGCCAGCTGTGGCCGTAACTTTGATGAAATTATCCGCGTAATTGACGCATTACAGTTGTCGGATGAGTATAACGTTGCAACACCTGTAGACTGGCAAGATGGTGATGATGTGATTATTCCACCAAGTGTCAAAAACGAAGATATCGCTGCAAAATATCCAAAAGGACACAAAGAGATTAAGCCGTATCTACGTACCACACCTGCACCAAACAAATAACTGGACTGATGGCTAAATATAATTAAATAAAGCTCCATGACTCAACGTTATGGGGCTTTTATTATTTCTATTTTATGATTAATAAGACTTTGCTATGACGGTCAGATTAGGCTATAACTGTGATAAAGAGTATTAACAGTTTGTGCTTATTAGTACAACAACAATAAAACGTATCAGCGTCAAATCGCTGTCCAATCATTCTTACAAGGAGTTTTCCATGAAAAAACTATATATTACCCGTACCGCGCCTAATCCGCGTAAAGCGCTCATCTTATTAGCCTCGAAAGGAATCGATGTTGATGATATGGACGACATAGATGTGATCGATATTGATTTTGCGGAAAACGAGCAGAATTCAGATGAATTCACTAACATGAATCCGATGCGTACTGTTCCAGTCTTAACACTGTCTGATGGTACTGTTCTTAATGATTCACAAGCTGTTTGTGAATACCTTGATCGCGTTTATGGTGAGCGTTCGGTAATGGGTAACGATGTAGTACAGCGCGCGCAAGTTTGTTCTATGCGCCGCATTGCAGAGTTCGAAGTGTTATATAACTTCATGTTGGCATTTCAACATAGTAATCCTGCAAAGGCCCAACGTGTTGAGCAAGTGCCAGAGTTTGTTGCCCCGTCTATCGCACGAGGGGTCAAAACACTCGCGTACTTTGAAAGCGTATTAGAAGGCCGCGAGTACTTGGTTGGTGAGCAATTGAGCTTTGCTGATATCGTGCTCTATATAGGTCTAGATTTTGGTAAGGTGCTCAAGGTAGATCCTAATGAACAAGGCGCAAACTTGGCTCGCTTTTATCAAAAGATGAATGATCGTTTCAGTATCAAAAATATGGCCAAAGCCAAACCTGCAAGTGTGAATGACTAAAAGGTTCTAGAAAAATAGTTCAAGTCATAAGATTGATCTCTTAAGCTATTTAGTAAATTGATCGCTATAAAGCAAAACAGCTAACCTCAATCGTTGGCTGTTTTTTTATGAAATATAATAAAAATCAACATTTCGTTACATAGGTTAATATAGCTAAGGTTATAGTGGTTAATTTAGCTTAGATATATCCATTATGTTTTTAAATTGTTCATTACAGAAGAACAGTTTTAAATTGTGACTTCTTTTGAACAGGTTTTTAAAGCATAGATGGTACGCGAGATAAGTTGTACAAGCTTACTAAGAGGTATGCAATATGGTAGGTAGCCGAAATAAGCCAATGTTAAGAGTATTGCTATTGCCCAGTGCAATAGTGATTAGTCTGATGCTAAGTGCATGTCAAAAAGAATCGGTGTCTAGCGAAAATGATACAACGCAGGGTGCTGAAGCTGGCAAGATGACAGACTCAGCCGTCACTAAAGATCTGGTATCTAGTATGAGCCATACATCAGACGAAGCTGAATCCGTTGAATTAACCGCTCAAGACAAGCTGATGACCACTTTATCTCACCATCGCTGGACCCTAGTAAGTGCGGTCGATACTAATGAACAACCTATGACTGAATTTGCGAATATCAACAGTCAGGCAACGCTTGCATTCAACCAGTATCAAGGGCAAGACACGCTAAGCTATAGCGTAGGCTGTAATACGATTAGTGCTGGCTACCAATTAAAAGGACATACCTTAACTACTGAAGAGGGTATGAGTACAAAGATGTCTTGTGGTGATCTAGACGTGGCTGAAAACACCTTGAATACGTTGATGCAGGGCAGTAGTGAGTTCAAAATTGATCAAGGCGATCACCCAGTATTGACCCAATTTACTGACGATGATGTGACTTTAGTGTGGAATGGTAGGCTTACTGCGCAAGCGAAATATAACAGTAAAGGTGAAACAGTATTTTGGGCTGTGAGCTCTGCAACTGCATCTTGTGAAGCAGGTAACTCTGAGCAGTGTCTACAAGTTAAGCCTATTACTTATAATGATCAGGGCATTAAAACTCACGAAGGACAGTGGCGAGTATTCGTTGGTGAGATCGATGGCTATCAGCATGACAGTAAACACGAAGAAGTATTACGCTTACAACGCTATCCGCTAAACATCGATGAATTATCAGAGACCAATGAACCAACTAAAGACGATACCGCTGATGAAAAGTATGCCTATATACTAGATGCTGTGATTGAAAGTTCAGTTGTAGAGTAGCTTACTGTAGTTTGAGCATTTAAAATGCTTATAATCACAAAAAACACGCGTCTAATAGCGCGTGTTTTTTTATGGGATTTCTACTTTGCTGTTTATCTATTTTTGACGCTTTCTTGTTTCAACACCTTACTATCTTAATACCTCGCTATTTTAACGCTAATCTTTAACGTAAGTTGCCCAAATCTTCTTCGGTCAAACGCCAACGGCCTTTCTTTTTAGAAGCACCGCGACCACGCATAGCGCTATTCAATATCAGTTTGTTCATTGAATGGCTTGAGTGAGCATGACAGATGGCGCAGGCAAGACCATCGGCAGCATCTTGTTGCGGTACGACTTCTAACGCTAATATCCGGCACACCATCTCCTGTACTTGTTCTTTGGCCGCCGCTCCATAACCACAGACGGCTTGTTTGATTTGCCGAGCCGTATATTCCGACACTTCTAAATCTAGTGCAACCATCGCTGCAATCGCTGCACCTCGTGCTTGCCCAAGCTTAAGTGCAGAGTCAGGGTTTTCTGCCATAAATACTTGCTCAATCGCTGTATAGATAGGCTCATCTGCGTATTTTAAATGATGTTGTGTGATGCGGGTTAGTCCATTAAAGATACGCTTGAGGCGTTCAGGCATCTCTTTGGTATCTGTGCGAATCGTCCCTGCATCAATATAGGTCAGCTTGTCACCTGTCTGCTGTACTATCCCATAACCGGTCATGCGTGACCCTGGGTCAATGCCTATAATAATTGCCATAATATTCCGTCTTGCTTACCTGTTATTTTATATTCAATACAATATAAATTGGATACGATATCAGACTCGCTTAGCCTACTACTAGTAGCATTGACGTATGCTTTCCTTGTGTCCAAATTATATCGTACCGACTATATGGCTTAAAAATTAGCCTTAAGTTTGATAGTATAGCAACCAATCCCCATATACATCATATGTTAGCCATTTTAATTTTCATGGCGCTCAATTTATTGGTTTTTATTTTATAGGAC
>Ga0209295_1000402_pt1 | contig 22975 bp, 25 predicted proteins | sample Porto_5metaG_FD_187428 | JGI IMG/M metagenome (GOLD analysis project Ga0209295, IMG submission 187428) | Marine algal microbial communities from Porto, Portugal - Porto_5 metaG (SPAdes) (version 2) | ecosystem: Host-associated > Algae > Red algae > Unclassified | place: Portugal: Porto... | reverse complement strand
GCGCGACGGTCGAAAGGGCGTGCCAGGGCCATCACGCTGATCAGGATCACGACCGTAGCGAGCGCTGCGCCCGGCGACATCGCGAACGCGACAACCGCCAGCGCCGGAATCCGTACCATTTGCCCGGCGGTGGAGAAAAGAAAATGCGCCCCTTGTCCCGACCGCGCAATATCGACCGTCACCAGATGCATCAGTTCCGTGCGGCGGCGTCCCGCCACTTTTTCCGGGCTGGACCGGAGCAACGCGGCATGGACCCGCGTGCTCAGATCGGCGATGAAATCGTGGTGAATCGAGGAGAGAACAACGCTCCGCCACCATGACAGGTATGCCGCCGTCAGGGCCATGCAGATGAACAGCGCCATCACCGCACCGACCGCGACCGCGAAGGAAAGCTCCATACCGAGAATGCTGGTGCCGTCCCGCGCGTCATCCGTCCCGATGACGAAGCCCAGGATCGGCAGCAGCAAGGCCAGCCCGACCCCTTCCGCGACCGATGCGGCGACGATCAGGCCGAACGCCTTGAGGATACGGTTCCGGTCGAACCGGAAGACATCCACAATCATATCGCGCATGGTGGTCTGCGCTTCATCCCCGGATGAAAAGGATTCTTTCAGGACCAACGGTTTCCCGGAATTTCTCACGACGGACGAAAGTGTATGCGGAGTGTCTCCGGACTCGCCCGAAGCCGATCATGACTCATTTTCAGCCATGATCCGCTCCCCGTGGAAGAAATGCAAGCAGACCGTCCGTCCTTCTTCCACAGCGAAGGCGATGGTATGGCGCTTCACGCCTGCTTCTCGAGCGCCCGGGCCTCTTCATCCAGCGCGGTCTGGAAAATGCCCATGGCACCGATAGCCACAAATGACATGTTCAGCGGACTTGCCTGCTTCTGCCCGGTTGTCGATACGTCGATGACGTGCCGTTCCGCTCTCTTTACCGACGGGAGGCGCTCGAGATGCTGCCGGATGAACGCGAAATCGAACCGGTCCTGAAGGCGTGGGTCCTGCTCCAGATCATCCAGTTTCTCCAGAAACGCCTGCTTCTTGCGGGCAATCGTGATGGTCGCTTCTACGAGAGGGTATCCGGTTTGCGCCCGCAAGCGCGCCGCGTCCGGGACGATCCCTTTCATCGCGGCCCGCACGGGGGCACGGTACAACCCCTCGCGGAACTCGTATTCCGGCGGACAGGTCAGGGCGAAGTCGATCAGCGTCCTGTCCAGCATCGGGTGAATATAACGCACACCACATCGCAGACCGTGGCATGCAAGCGCTTCCAGCCGAAAGGTCAGAACCGGGTTCGTGATATTCTCGACCCTGTTGGCGCGGGTGTTGCTGGTCCTGTACTCGTTCAAAGGCCCATGTTCGAGGTGTTTTCTCCGAAAGCCCGTCATGAGTTTCCGGTTGAGATTGTAGGTATCCCTGAAAGGTCCCTTGAGGAACTCCCGCACAGGGCTTCCTTCGGAGAACACCACGCCGAAGGCCGTTTTCGCCATGAAGTTCCACGGGGACTGCCCGGCGCGCTTGCCGTGATCGCGGATGGACTTCAGAGCCGCCCATTTTCCTGATTTGAGGAGCGCGGCCGGCACCCCATAGCCCTTGTAGGTAACGGTATTGTCTCCGCCCCATCCGGTCAGGATGGCGTCGGCACCCTGCTCTGCCGCCCGTATGGCCGTGCGGAATTCCGGTGCTTCCGAGGAGGAGATATCCCAGGCTGCGGCCCCTATTGGAAACTCTTCTACATTCATGTCCGATTTGCAGCGGATTTTTTCCCAGGAAATACGGTTGGATCGGGCAACGACCTGTGATGCGACATCCGTTTCGTCGAGCATTCCGGGATAGGCCGCCTCCGCTTCCTCCGAAGCGGCATAGGTCGAGGCGAAGATGTGCTGGTCTTCGCCCAGGTGGCGTTCTGCAAGCATGGTGACGCTGGTCGAATCGAGACCCGAAGAAATCGAAGCCGCGAGGTTGCCCGTCGCGGGAAGGCGGGACTGAACGGCTTTATCCATCAGGTGCCGTAACTGCGCCGTCCAGGTCTCGAAGGTCTGCGGCACATGGGCGGGGCGCTGGCCCGGCACCCAGCAGGACCTGTAAACGGGTTTCTGCTGCCCCCGATGCAGGGTCATCTGCGTACCGGGCGGTACGCGATTCAACCCCTTTATCAGGGTCTGGGGGCGGTCGGCACTGGAGCGGCCCAGCAGATCAAGAACACCATCGACATCGCGTATGCCCGCGATCAATCCGGCATCGGGGATGACTTCAGGCAGCGACGAGAACGCGATGCCTCCACCGGGCAGCATCGCCCAGAACAAGGGCCGCACGCCGAATGGATCGCGACGGGCGATGATCGTGTCGGAGCGGGTATCGTAGATGACAAAGGCAAAATCGCCGTTCAGACGATCCAGCCCGGCCTCGCCTTCGGTGCGATACAGGTGCCCGATCAGTTCGGCCGTATCGGTGCAAGGCTGCAGGTCCAGGCGATCCTGCGGGCCGGGGGTATCGACCAGCCAGGCATCGGCGGCGACGAACAGGCCGTCGACCTTGCAGGCATTGCCCGGCTGCGGTGGGGGCGCGTCCCGCCGGTTCGATGGCATCGTCAGACATGTCACGACGGAACGGTCGCCCCGCTCGGAACGACGCACAGCATCGTGTCCGGCATGGACTGCACTGCGAAAGGTTGCCTCCAGTCTGGCTGCAAGGCGCAGGGCATCGTCGTGCCAGAACGTTCCTAGAATGCCCGTCTGCATCGCGACCTCTCGTATTGTCGTCGCATGGTTCACCGGAAGCAAGACGCCGGAGTGCATTCCGCCGATACTTCGGATTTCGCCATCAATTCACGAAGGGATCTTGTCCGCCGCCAGTAACAAGCGAATGCCGCTGCACAGAGGAGCCGCCCTCATGGTCAGATCGGCATCCTATGCGAGACAAGACCCAGTATAGCCGATCAGGATACTGATAAACCGCTCTGGGGCATGAAGTTGGGAAATGCCGCTTCTGAGGCACCGGTAAACCCGCTTCTGGTTTCCGACGCATCCAGCGAATGCAGTTGAGGCGGTTCGTACTGCGGGCGGGGGTGTTCGTTGGAGATATTTTTCTGATTAGTATCGGCGTTCATATTTTTACTCCTCAAAAATCGACGACATCGCTAAAGCGCGTATTCACGACGATTCGATACAAAATACTGCAACAAGGTGGTACGCTGAACGTCCATTGTGTAAGTAAGTCGGTACACTGAACGTCAGTTAGTACAAGTATAGTTGCATAGCTTTACGGAAAAGGTCAATACAATACACTCCATTAACAAAAAATGTACTTATTGATGAAAAAGTGTGTATTTTCGGGACGTTATCAGGATGGCGGCGGGTGAGCGCTCCGGCTGTGTCCCAAGACTACCCGAAATAGCGAACGGTGTGAGGGCCGCCCGGACTGGTTGTGGGCCGGCGTGGAATATTGCCCCCTGCGGGGTCGAATTCCACATCGATTGACATCCCAGGGGCCTGGTGGATCTGGCAGATGCTATGGCGCGTTAAGTTTTTTTACGATTTTTCATTTTTAGGGTTGCTATCTCAAATAATTTTCGAAAGAAAATAGGGTATGAGCAAACTGAGTCCAATCGAAATGAAGGCGAACCAATACGCGGCTGAAAAGCTGCGTGAACTGCGTGGCAGGACTGCTCGCGCGAAGTTTGGCCCTTTGATCGGATCGAACGAAGCGATGCTCTACTCGTTCGAGAAGGGTCAGACACGGCTGACCATCGGAAAGCTCGCTTACTTCGCGCAGAACCTGAACATTCCGCTATCCACGTTCATTCTTCCGGACAACAGTGATGATCTGCACGATGACGGCGCTGACCTTGATTTTCAAACAATGAGGAAAAAAACCGAAGCCTAGAAAAGAGAACCCCCCGGAAAGCGGATGCTCACCGAGGGAGGGAAAATCTATATTCGTCTTTTGCACCTACGAATTTAGTGATCCTCCTCCCGACAATCAAGCGATTTTCGCGTTTTCACGCCACAGAAGAGGTGCGCGTGGAGTTTGAGCCTTCGCTCGACGGGTTTTTAACCCGGAGAGAGTGACATGACGAAATCATACAACCAGAATATACTGCCCCGCCCGAAAGCGGGCTTTCACCAGACCGTGCGCAACATCGCATCGAACCGCCAGCATCTCGGCCTGTCGCTGACGGCGGTGGAATACCTGCGCCGTGCGGCGGAATGCGTCTCGCCTGACGACCTGCAGGACGGGCGCACCCCGTGGTGCTACGAGCGGGTGGACGACATGGCGCTGGCGCTGGGGGTCACCCCGCGCAGCATCCACACCATCGAGAAGCAGTTGGCGGTGGCCGGGTTGATCGTTCGCGCCCCGATGACGAACGGCCATCGCGGGGCGAGGCGGTGCTACAAGACCGGCGAATTGCTGTGGGCGCACGGCATCTCGCTGCTGCCGCTGGTGACGCGCCAGGACGAGCTGGCGGCACTGGAGCGGAACCGGCTGGACCGCGAGCGAACGTACCGCGTGACCCGCCAGAGGGTGCATGGCCTGCGCGGGCGGTTGAAGGACCGGCTGACCCTCGCGCTGGAGTTTCCGGTGCTGGCGGCGCTCTGCGCCCAGATGTGGGCGATCTACGACGCCTCCCCGTCGCGGGTGACACGCGCCCTGTTCGATCTGGACGATCTCACCCGTGTTCAGGCTGAATTGTCTCTTGCCCTCGATACGCTGATCGAGGCGCTGGACGAGGCCGAACGCCCTGCCCCCAAGCCTATGGAAAACCCCGGAAAAGCTGTTGATACTTCCGACGCGCCGGAAGCTGAATGCCGACATAAATACCTTACAACACCCTTAGACTTGTACTCTTGTAGTCGAGCGGAACCGCCTAACGGCAGCGCGTTATCAGAAACCGGTGACCCGGATCATGCCGTGTCGGGCTTAGAGGTGAAGGATGCGAGCGGCGAGATCGGGCGCAACCCCAAAAATCAGCCCGTGGCGCAGATATCACCGCGCAAGCTGCTCGATCTGGCCCCCGACCGCTGGCGCTCGGCGCTTGGCGAGATGAAGCAGCTCGACTGGACCGTGATCGGCTTCGTCGCCGATGCGCGGCGGGCAGAGCTGGGGGTCTCCGGGGCTGCATGGCAGGCTGGGGTTGCCCGTATGGGGGTGAAGCAGGCCGCATTGTGCCTTGCGGTCCTCGATACCAACCGGGAGCATCCGACGACGCCCGTGCGGTCCGTGGGAGGGGCCTTCGTCGCCATGACGCGCAGGGCCGAGGCCGGGACGCTGAACCTCGAACCGTCGGTCGCGTGGATCGCGGCGCGACGGGCGGGGGCCGTGCCTGCCCGGGCCGATGCGTGACCAGATCGAGGGGGTTTGCGGGGTTCCGGCCATTCCGGGCGGCGCGGCGGGTAGAAGCGTCCAAGGAGCTGAAATCCATCATCGGCGGCACGGTCAGGGAAGGGATGATCACCGCCAACTGGACCCCCTTACCCAAACCGATTGAGTCTTCCGGTTTTTGGAAAGAAGCAGGCTGGGCCACCGAATTCGATTGTATCGTAAAGCAGTTCGGTACTGCTCAACAGACAACAGACAACAGACAACTGTTGCTTGTTGAGGTTACCGGCGCCGAGCATCGAGCACGTCATCGGCCGGAATATCCAGACCGCCCGTTCGAAGGCAGTGGTAGAGGAACTGTTTTTTCCCCAGCCCGCGTTTCTGCGCTTCCGCGTCGAACATCTCCTTGATGGGAACCGGGATATTGGTGAAGCTCCACCCCGTCCGCTCGCACTCTTTCCAGCCTTGTTCACGGGCCTTGCTCACGCTCGGTCGTCCTCGCGTCAGTTTTTTCAGTTTCCTGTTTTCGGCTTCATCGCGCTCGGCGACTTTGTCGGAACCGAGATCCACACTCAGACGGGCCATCGGCCACCCTCCCCATAGAATGCCAGTAATTTGCGTGACTGCAATTCGGCGAGAATACCTTCGGCAGCAATTTTTGCTCCGCCTTCCGGCCCGCGCCCGGTTGATTGCATTTCCTTGAAGCCGGTACGATGCGCGCACACGGTTTTGAGACGTGGAACCCGAGCATCGTCAAGCGCCTTCGAGACGACCTTCGTGATGTTCGCGCGCAAGTCGACATCCATGAGAACGACGAGCGCCGGTATGTTCTTATCGGTGCTGTCGGCAACCGTCTGAACATGGGAATAGGTTCGTTTGGCGGCGCGGGCATTCGACTCGTCGGCCTTGGCCGGGATTAGCACGAGGCTTGAGGCGTTGATCGCATAGATGGCGAGCGCTGACTTGAATCCGGCAGTGTCGATAAAGATCACGTCGTAGGGTGGCTCGGAAGATTTCAGTGTCCGGATTACGGGGATCAGCCGTTCGTCATTGTCCTCGTAGGTCCAGTCGAGCTTCGTGGCTTCCTTGCTGGCCCATGCTTCCAGATTTCTCCTGTCGTCGGTATCGACCACGGCCACCCGTGCGCCGTCCTGCGCCATGAGTGAGGCCAGCGAAATCAGAAGCGTGGTCTTTCCCGCTCCGCCTTTCTCCTGAACTACGCTGATTACCTGAGTCATGTTCGGCTCTGCATGTATCAACAGTCAACTATCAACCCCTAACAGACAATAGATAACAGTCAACACAAAGGTGTTGTGGTATATCGCTGTCGACCAACGATTATTCCTCGTCGAACATGGGCAGAATGAAAGGTGAGGCAGAATGAAAAGTGGGGCAGGATGAAGAGAGTAGGGTGGTGATCCGCTTCTTGCCCCGCGTTACGGCATGTGGTTCCACGGGTTCATCCACTGGAAATCCTCGCATCCCCTGTGACCGGCGATTCCGGTAAAATGCGCGTCCCGTGTCACCAGCACTGCGCCGTTCTGAAGGGCGATGCCTGCGATGGCCGCGTCGGGAAACTTGATGTTGTCTCCTGCACCGTGCAGCCGCGCCATGATGATGCTTGCGTGCTCCGATGCGCCCCGGCAGAAGCCTATGATGCGGAAGCTGTCGATGTATCCAGTCAACTGCTGCATCAGTCGAGATTTTCGTTTGCCCTCCGGAAGCCGTCTGATTCCGTACAGAAGCTCCGTTATCGCCACTGTCGGAATGGCAAGTGCATCGTGTCCGGTCGCGGAAAGCCATTCCTGAAAACCCGGATCGCGGTTTTCATGCATGACCTCCGAGACAGCGCAGGTATCCAGAAGAAGCATCAACCGAAATCCGGTGGATCGATGTCCCCGTCGATTCCCGCGACAGCCTCGTCGAAACGACGTGCCTCCTCCTTGGTCAGCCGAATTTCGGGGGGGAAGAAGCGATCGGCGAATTGTAACGCATTCACGGGCGTTTCTTTTGGTTTCAGAAGCGCATCGCGCAGGATGATACGCACCTCTGCCGCCATGGAACGACCGTTGCGGGCGGCTTGCGCTTGCAAAGCCGTCTTCGTCTCCGGTTCGAGGTCGCGGACCAGTAAGGTAGCGCTCATGGAATTCGCCTCTTCACTTCAATAGATGATATCACAAAATGATATCATTATCAAATATACCGGGCATCCCGTGCCGTCGATGCCCCGTTTCGTTCCACAAGCATAACCGCCGGTATTACCGCTTGATGCCCATTTGCGAACGCATAACGCGCACGGTACGGAACAAGGCGTACAGGCCATGCAAGGGCGCAGGAAGATCGATGCGTATCAACTCCTCATAAGACGGTCTGATCAAGTCGGACACAAGTGTGGCGGGTACACTGCTGCGACTGCCTGAGCACATGCGTATCCTCTTCGACGCAAGCGCCATGAGGGCGAACATTTTCGGATCCGGGTCTTTGGCGAGCGGTCCCGTTCGGGCTATGTGGGCGAGGATTGTATCCGCATCCCGCTGCGCCCCTTCCGTCTGCGCTACGACCTCCCGAAGGACTGCGGGAAGAGGAAAAGGCTCTCCGATGCGGTGTGCGACAAGGACCGTCGAGGCGAGAACCCTTGTCAGGCCCATCTCCCGCGCGCGCGTCACAACAGGGCTCCAATCCCCTGACACCATATGACCGGTATGTACAATCCAGCGAATGTCGTTGAGCCATTTCAGGCGCTCCCACAGATGCCACGCGCCATGACAACACAGGTGCAAGAACGTCTCGACCGGATCTGGAACAGGGACGGCCCGATCTCCGATCAAGACGGTATCTGCACCGAAAATACGCGCCGGATCGGTCTGGATCGAGGTTTCATGCGGAAACAGACGCCAGTGACATTCGACATAAGCCGTGCGGCTGTTGTGAACAAACCCCAGGTCTTTCATGTAGCGAACAAGGTTCTCCCTTTTGGTCTCGCTTTCAAAAAGCCTTGCATATTCAGTGGAAAATCCCAGAGTCGACAATGTGTTGCAGGCATCGAGCAAGCGTTCCGGCGGAATGATCATGTCGATGTCGCCGGGGTCGCGCCTGGTCAGGTCTCCATGGATGATAGAGGAGAGAGGTGCGCCCTTCAGGATCGATACCGGAACCCGTGCATCGTGAAATGCTTCGATGATCCCGGTGATCAGGCGTGCATGGGCCAGCGCGCGCATCGTCAGGGTCCGGGTTGCGGCATCCATCCGCACCTGCGCTTCCGGACAGGAAATGGCGGTTCCCGACTGTCTCACTCCATGGGCGAGCAAGAGACAGACCTTGTGACGGATCGCAAGATCGATCAGGGCCTTCCAGTTCACGGATGCATCCGGAAGAAACGAACCGGGACCTGTCAAGGCGATCAGGGCTCGCCATTCCGGACTCTCTGTCCTCGATGCGGTTTGGAAAGCCATGGCGATCCTCGTTAAAGGGGTTTGCTTGTTTGTTGAATCGCCCTTCGCTGCCTCTCGCCTGCGGCTCGAACGCGACTGGCGATCAGAGTGCCTCAACATAAAAGCAAAACGCTGTAGGTTGCTGAAAAAGTCACCCTTTTTTCGTAAGGAATTTCAGAAGGAAGGCGGCTTCGTTACCGGGGTGGAATCCGGGGGCGATTGCAGATGTGCCGTCATCGTTGGTTTCGGTGTCTTCCGAACCGGGAACTTCATCCATTTCGTCGCTTACCATCCCCGTAAAGAAGGCTGTGATTCCACCGTATAGCGGCTTTTTTGCATGAATCAGCCTTTAGCGTGACTTCCCTTTTCACGCCTGGTGTTGCGTTTTTAGTATGGTGGTTGTCTGGTGTTCCGGGTTTGGTGAATAGATCGAGATGGTTTGGTCTGACAGGCGGAAAATCAAACAATTTCGATTGAGACTTCCTTGCACGATTTCGTCTGTGGTACGATCCGGCTCTCTGTCCGACGAGAACTACATCATACTTTTTTAAACGTGATTGTGTAGTCAAAAGCGCAATTTAAGGTCTTGGCGGATTTGTGTCGCCGCAACGGAAGTATACATTGCCGTGAAAAGATATCGTGCTTATGGCCTGGAAATCGAGAGCGACATCGCATTACCGGAGCTTCAATCCCGTACAGGCCCGGACGCCCGGTCAGTCTCCATATGTGCGGCCGAGGTGCCGGTTTCGGGTCTGCATGCCCCGGATTTCAGCGGACCGTATGCCCAGACAAAAGCGGGCGAGGTCTGGCTGAACATTCCGTCGGTCGCGCGGCTGCATATCCGTCATGGTCGGTATATCGACTATCATCGTGATGACGGGGTAGAGGATGCCTTGCTGCGCGCGTTCCTTCTCGGGTCGGGACTGGGGGCGATCCTTATCCAGCGCGACTATATCGTCCTTCATGGCAACGCCGTCGAGATAGGCGATGGCTGCCTGATCTGTGTGGGCGTTTCAGGGGCTGGCAAGTCGACAACGGCGACCGGTTTCCTCCAGCGCGGCTATCGCGTGGTCGCCGATGATGTCTGTCCGATCGATGACCGGGCGCGGGTCATCCCGGGGATGCCGCATATCAAGGTCTGGCAGAAGACGGCGGACGCCCTGGGCGTCTCGACGGAGGGCCTGCCTCGGGTCGCCCTGCAGGACGACAAGTTCCGGATGCCCCTGAATGAGGCGTTTGCGGGTGATCCCCTGCCGCTGCGTGTTCTGGTAGAGCTTTGCCCCCGGGACGCTCCAGGTGTCGAGATCGAGCCTGTCTCGGGCCTGGAGAAGATTGCGATGGTCCGGCGCAACCTCTATCGCCCTGAATATGTCAACGGTATGGGAATGCAGGCTCCGGTCTTTCAGCGCCTCGCCCGCCAGATATCCGGCGTCAGGGCCTTTCGGGCGCATCGGTCCCGGAGCGGTTTTCAACTGGACGCCTTGCTGGATGCCCTGTTAGAAAAGTGCACACATGGACCCCTTGGCTCTTAACCTGTCGTTTTCTCATATGGACGAAGGAACCGGTCATGACCGTATCGCACCACCTGCAAAGAAACCCGTCCCTGGTCGGGGCGGAAATGGACAGTGAGTTCATCATGCTGGATGTGGAGGGGGGCAGTTATTTCGCGCTGAATGCGGTCGGCTCGCATATCTGGGAGGCGCTGGAACAGCCGATGACACAGGATACCCTGGTGGCGTCCGTCTTGCGCACGTTCGAGGCATCCGATCCGGGGCGCGTGGCGCAGGATGTCGCGAGTTTTGTGACGCACCTGCTCGACAAGGGGCTGGTTCATCCCGTTGAAGGCTAGAATCGCGCGTCTATGGCGCAAGGCGGGTACCTTCGGGCGTGATTTTCCCTGGTGGCAGAAGCTGCTGGTGCCGGTGGTGATCGTCGGTCTGGGGGTTGCGCGCCTTGCCGTACTGACACTGCCCTTCCGGTGGTATGCTCCCGTTCTGGGCGCGCGACGAATGGCGGATGGCGTTGAGGCGCGAATGCCCGCTGATCCGGCGAAGGCGGTTGGTCTGTCCCGCGTCATAAGGGCCAGTGCGGCGATCACACCCTGGGTGTCGAACTGCCTGCCACAGGCCATGGTGGCCGCATGGCTGCTGAGACGTTTCGGAATAGCATACGCCGTGTATCTGGGGCTGCGGCGCGATCAGGCCCCCGGGGGCAGTCCACTGGAGGCCCATGCCTGGACCATAGCGGGTGATGTTCCCGTGACCGGCTATCGCGAGTCCCACGCCATGACAGCGGTCGCTGCATTCGTCTAAAGCGTTTTGCTTGTTTGTTGAATCGCCCTTCGCTGGCTCTCGTCTGCGGCTCGAACGCGACTGGCGATCAGAGTGCCTCGACATAAAAGCAAAACGCTGTAGTCAGCGGACCTTGCTGGGTCCAGACGCCGATTACGCTTATACAGCGAACTAAAATTGTATCAAAGTGATACTAGTCACTTTGCGAGCGTGCAAAGCATGTTTCTTTCATCTTATGGGGAGGAATCATGCGCGCCGCTAATAGCAGCCCCTTTGTCCTGAAGATGAGTGCTTTCGCTGCATTGTCCTGTAAGGAACTCGCTGTCATCGAACGCCTTCAGAGGCGGCGTCGCGTCTTTGTGCTCGGGCATGACCTGGTGCATCAAGGGCAGCCTGAACCGCCTGCCTACATCCTGCTGTCCGGCTGGGCCAACTCCTACAAGATGCAATCGGATGGCGGGCGCCAGATCGTCGATATTCAGGTGCCGGGCGATTTTCTCGGGCTGCACAGCGTATTGCTGCACAGGGCGGATCATACTGTCGAGCCTGTTGTGGATATCGAAGTGGCCGAGATCAAGAAGGAAGACCTGTTCGAGGCTTTCGGCCGGGCACCCCGGTTGGCCATGGCCATTCTCTGGGCTGTTTCACGGAACGAGGCCATGGTTGCGGAGCGTCTGGTCGACCTTGGCCGTCGCACGGCCGTTGAACGTATGGCGCATTTCCTGTTGGAACTGGGAGCGAGACTGACCCTTGTCGGGGAGGGGAGCGCGACGGGGTATGCGTGCCCTCTGACCCAGTATCAGCTCGCCGATGCGCTCGGGCTGAGTTCTGTACATGCGAACCGTGTTCTCCGGCAATTGCGCATGGAGAAAATGACGACTTTTCGCGACGGGTACGTAACGTTTGACGACCGTGAGCGTCTTGTCGGGCTTGCAGGGTTCGATCCGGCCTATCTTGATCAGGACGGCCCTTTTCCACGACAGATTCAGGGTAACGACAAAGATAAAAGTTAAAATCGAAAAATTTACTTCAGTAAAATTTCTCTTTGATTACATTTATTTAGATTGAATTGCTTAATACTGTAATATTTATCCGTATTCATGCATACTAACGTGCGTTAGTGCGCGTTATATAATAAGTAAATTTTATTAGACCCTTGGTTGAGTGAACCATATCTGATTACTTAGTAAAGTTTCAAGTTAGTATTGTTGGGTGGTAGTTGTGTCTTATGAGAAAGAGAATGTACTTATTGCCCATGGGCGTAAGTTCATGGCGCTTTACATCGCCAATATGCTGGACGATACGGACTTTCGGGTTGTGGCGAACCTTTCGGGTCTCGATGAGATCGATGAAATCCCATCTGACGCTGACCCTTCGGTCTGTATCGTCGGGTCTGGCTCTTCGATCCTGTCCGATCTGTGTGTCACTTTGCGGATACGGTTTCCGTCCAGCCGTCTCATGCTGGTGGATGCTGGCGAGGTTGAGGAGATGGGCCGTGTCGCCCGGAGTTTGGGGCTGGACGGGTGCCTGTCCCTTGATCTTCCTCCCAAATTGCTGTTGTCGGGTCTGCGCCTTGTTGCAGCGGGAACGCGCTGCTTTCCACAGATCGAAGAGGCCAGGGTATCGTATACGGCCCTGCAGGCTACCCCTCCGTCCGACCGCCGCTCTGTCACGTTGACCCCGCGCGAGAAATCGGTTCTTCGCCTGATCGGCAAGGGCATGGCCAACAAGGTCATCGCACGCGACCTTGGCATTGCGGAATCGACGGTGAAGGCACATCTGAACGCCCTATTGCGGAAGACGGGAACATCGAACCGAACGCAGGTGGCCCGCTGGGCCTTCCTGAACGGTCAGATTGTCTGAGAGCCTGACTCAAAACTAGGTTAGAGCGTTTTGCTTTTACGTTGAGGCATATCCTGCTGCGGTGAGATAATTCCAGCACTCGTCTGGGGTGAAGAGGTTGCAGATTTCCCCGATGGCGTCGATGAGTTGGTCGAATGTTCTGGCCCCGATACGTCTCAGATGGGCTTTGAGCTTGGCGAAGGCCATCTCGATGGGGTTCAGGTCCGGGGAGTATGGCGGTAGAAACAAGAACCAGCATCCCTTGTCCTTCAAGGCTTTTGCCGCCTCCTTGTTCTTGTGGACGGCGAGGTTGTCGCAAATGACGACGGTGCGCGGCTCCAGCATGGGGGCAAGTTGGGTCCGGATATAGACGGCGAAAGCTTCACCGTTCATCGGGCGGTCCAAGACCCAAGGCGCGATCATGCCGCCAGCTGTTAGTCCGGCAATGAAGGTCTGCGTACCCCACGCGCCGAACGGCGCGGCTCCGGGTAGCCTTTCACCCTTGGGAGCGCGTCCGCGCAGGCGGGTGAGGTTGGTTTTGACGGAGGTTTCGTCGATGAACACGAGCCGTTCCGGATCGTCGCGCATCGCAGGGAGGCGGTGCTTTATCCATTCATCGCGGGCACGGCGAACGAGACTGTGCGGAATTTTGTGCTGTGGCGTGAAGTTTACGCCATGGGAAAGCGATCCTCGAACATGATGGCGAACTGGCTTTTGACGGCGTGCCAGTTGCGGACGGATCGTTTCCACTCGGTACTGGTAGCATTGAGCGCGAGGTAGATCAACTTGGCGGCGGCCTCGTCACTGGGGAAGTGGCCTCGTGTCCGGACGGCGCGGCGGATTTTCGAGTTCAACGCCTCGATTGCGTTGGTGGTGTAGATCAGCCTGCGGACCTCGGGTGGGTAATCGAGGAACGGAATGACTTCGTTCCACGCCCGCCGCCAGCTGGGCGCAATGGCCGGGTAGCGCGTCGCCAGATCAGTCTCCTCGAACTCGGCCAATGCCGCCTCGGCCGCTTCGACGTCGACGGCGGTGTAGACCGCCTTGAGAGCCATTGCGACGGCCTTGCGGTCCTTATAGCTCGCGAAGCTCATAGAATGACGCAGGAGGTGGACGACGCAGGTCTGGACCTGCGTCCGGGGGAAGGCCGCCTCGATGGCCTGAGGAAAGCCCTTGAGCCCGTCCACGACGGCGATCAGGATGTCCTGGACGCCCCGGTTCCGCAGATCGTTCAGGACCTTGGCCCAGAATTTGGCCCCTTCGTTGGCTTGGAACCAAAGGCCGAGGACGTCCCGCGTGCCGTCTGGTGCCTCGCGCAGCGAAGGATGGCCAGGGCGACGAAGACGGCCTTGTTCGAGACGGCACCGTCGGAGCGGATGTTGACCCGGATGGCGTCCATGAACACCACCGGATAGCAGGGCTCCAAGGGCCGGTTCTGCCACGCCGTCACCTCTTCCATGACCGCCCCGGTCACCGCCGAGATCAAGCTGGGAGACGCCTCGAAGCCGTAAATCTCCTCAATGTGGCCCTGGATCTCCCGAACAGTCATACCGCGCGCATACATGCTGATGATCTTGCGGTCGAATTCCGGAAAGCGCCGCTGGTACTTGCCGATCAGCAGCGGGTCGAACGTCCCGTTACGGTCGCGCGGGATGTCCAGAACCACCTTCCCGCTATCGGTCGTCACCGTCTTCTGACTGGCCCCGTTACGGCGGTTCGCCGGCCGGTTTGCACCCTCGTCAGGCGCGGCGGCGCGCTCCTCCCCCAGATGCTCGTCCAGTTCCGTGGTCAGCGCCCGCTCCGCCAGCGCCTTCGTCAGCTCGGACAGAATGCCGTCCTTGCCAAACAGATCGCCGGGCGAGCGGTCCTTCATCAGTTGGTCCAGTAGGGCTTTGTCTATCGTCATGCGTGGGTCTCCTCTTCATCGGATTACCACGCCACCGCACAAAATTTCCGACAGTCCCCGGCGAACACGGGTTCTGCGTCGTTCATCCGCGACCAGCGTCTTTTTTTATACGTGAAACCCAGGCGCTTGAGCATCCGGAAGATCGCCGGAATGCTGACCGTGATGTCCTCGGCGTCGATCAGCGCACCCTGCAACTCCATCAACGTGATGTCAGGGTCCTGCTCTACGAGTTCGATCAGAAAATCCCGATGGGGACCGAGCTTGCCCACGCCAGCGGGACGGCCGCACTTTTCAGGTTCGAGGCTCGCACCCTCCCGGACCTTCGCCGCAAGCCGAACCCCAGATGCAGGCGAGATCAGCAAACGACGCGCTGCCGACCGGGCACTCGACCCTGATGCGATCAGTTCCGAAAAACGGCGACGAAGGTCTGGTGACAAAGGCGATGGCATGGCGTGATCCTCCCACAAAAGAGGAATCACAAATCGGCAAAAAGAGGAATCCCACCCAGCGATTCAACGTTCAGGTAAAACGCTCTAGACATAACAGAACCTTGCGAGCCTTCGGGTTGTGAGGCGGATGTGGGCGATGTTGATCCATGCCTCGGCAGAGGCGATGGATTTCTCCCAGTCCTTTGCAAGACGGCGGCATCGTCCGAGCCATGCGAAAGTGCGCTCGACGACCCAGCGTCGCGGGATGACCTCGAAGCCCACGGCGGTATCGGATCGTTTGACGATCTCGACGGTCCAGTCGCCGATCTTGTCCAATGCGCCGCGCAGTTTCGGCCCTGCATAGCCACCATCTGCGAACACATGCCGGAGCCAAGGGCAGGACTTGCGGATTGAGGCCAGCACGGCAGGCGCACCATCGCGATCCTGAATATCAGCACCATGCACGACGAGGCCAAACATCAGGCCAATGGTGTCGGTCACGATATGCCGCTTGCGCCCGTTGATCTTCTTGCCCGCGTCAAAGCCCCGGATACCGCCGCTTTCGGTCGTCTTGACGCTCTGGCTGTCAATGACACCAGCGGTTGGTTGGGCTTCGCGCCCTTCCAGTTCGCGGGTTTCCATGGCCAGCATGAACCGCATCGTCTGCAACAATCCGCTGTCTCGCCAGTCGTAGAAATACCGCTGTGCCGTCGAATACGGCGGAAAATCCTTGGGTAACATCCGCCACTGGCAACCTGTGGTCGCCATGTAGAGCAGGGCATTCACGACCTCGCGCATATCGACCGTGCGGGGACGGCCAATAGATTTTGGCGGCGGCATGAAAGGGGCAACCAATTCCCATTCACGGTCAGTCAGATCGCTTGCATAGCGACCCGTCTCTCGCCGATACTCACGACGAGCGGTGTCATCCCAAGGCATTGTCGGCTCCGTCCAGTCTCACAACCAGATGGAATCACAAACCTCTGATACCGCTCAACTCTTTTCGGGTCAGGCTCTGACTCCCCGCGCCTGTCATGGGGTCAGTTTCCGTAGACGGCCTCTGTCCAGATCGTCACGGACGACTTCGGATCTGTACCCGACCTGTCGTTCGTTATGACCCGTTCGGTCCATGTATCGACCGTTGCGGCTCCTGGCTCGTCAGGGGGAGAGAAATCTGTTGTGCCGACCGGAACGCGCCGGATGAAAAAGGTATTCGAAAGGCCTGTGCCAGCCGTGCTGTTGGCAGAAAACGTGTTCTGGCGTTGCATCTGGGTGGACGCTTCCGGCTGAACGGACATGCCGTCTACCAGATCAGTGAATAACTGGTCAGTGCGCGCCAATCCCAGAATATTTATTGTCCGACTGCCCGGAATCGTACCGGGAACGAGCTGACGTCCGTTCTCGATCACAGTGATCGAACCCCGGCTGCGGATATCCACCTGGACGCTGTCCTGCTGTGCAGACGCTTCTTCCGTGCCGATCGATCCGGCCACGACCGCGACAATCGACAGGGCTGCGATACGGTTGCAAGGAAGGGACATGACAAATCCTTTTCGTGCTCTTGAGAGGGCCGACCAGAACCCGGATTCCCGGCAATGGGAATTTCGCATGACGGGAATGTGCCGGAAAAGGCCACAGGTTGGCAAGGTGCGGTACGGCCTAGGGCAAACGGTCAGGGTCCAGGGACCCCGGGAAATTTGCATCCATTCAAGCCAGGCGCATTCTTCACATTAATGGATTTTATAGTGTGTTACGGATCACATAAGCCCGATAATTCATGAATTCATCCATGTGATCTAGTCCATTTGGTTACGTACTTATCAACCTTAGGGTGAATATTAAACCGCGACTTTTCCCGGCATTCTCTAATTCGAGACGGGGGTCACATTACTGCTTGTTGCTGGTCACGATGATCACGCAGGCCGACCAGAAGGGTCGCCAAAAGCCGTATTCCCGCATTGTCCGCGCCGCACCAGCGGCTGCTTTCGCAGCTCCGGCTGTAATGGGGGGAAAAGATCATGCAAAGTCCGACAGGCACATCAAGAAACCCGGATTCGGGCCTATATGGCCATGCCATCGGCAGAACTACGTGGCTTCTGCCCATCCTTTGCGGCCTTGCGCTGACGGGGTGCGTGGCCACCGGGCAAGAACCACAGGGCATCAAGCCGCTCTATACCTATCCGGTCACGACCAATGAGACGCCGTACTCCCGGTGTCTGAAAGACCTGGCCTCCGCCAAGGGGAGCAACCTGCCCGTCTTTTCCGTGGGCGAGGTTGCCGACAAGACCGGGCAGATCAACTACGACGAGAACGGTCACGTTGTTAGTCAGGGCATCTCGGAGATGACAGTCTCCGCGCTCTACAAGACGGGCAAGGTCAATCTCGTCGAGCGCCTCGACCTGCGTATCCCGCTGGCCGAGGTCAAGCTGGCCGAACAGGGACGCCTGAACCGCGATATCTCGGTGTTCAAGGATCTCCCCGCCAGCGATTTTGTCGTTGTCGGTGCCCTGACCGAGCTGAACTACAGTATCGCATCGGGTGGGGCACGGCTTTCTATCAAAGGAATCGGCGGCGGAGTTCGCACCGTTGTCATCAATGTCGCGCTCGATATGCGCGTCATCGATGCGAAGAATTTTGCCGTCCGTTACGTCTCGACCCTGCAGAAACAAATCTACGGGTTCGAGGTGGAGGCGAACGTATTCCGCTTCTTTGGAAACACGCTCGTCGAACTGGAAGCCGGCTCGGTTCGCAACGAACCTCTGCAGCTCGGCGTCCGATCCGTCGTCGAAATGGGCGTCTACCAGATCATGACGGACTTCCTGGGTCTCCCGAGTTCCAAGAGCTGCACGCTCGTCGAGACCGGCCATTTCGATGGTCACCTTCAGCGGCTGTCACCAAAAACAAATGGAGAAGAGTAATGAGTATCCTGAATAAAAAAATGCTGAGTTCCGTTGCTGCTGTCGCGATGCTTTCGGCGGTGCCGACGGCAGCCTTCGCCTTCGACGCGGTCAGCTGGACCTGGGACAAGACCGTGACCGAGACCGTCGATATCGATGTCGATATCACAAGCGACCTCCACACGACCGGCCTCACGCAGGTGGAAAAACTGCAGATCCAGATCGGTGACGTCAATGCGACCTCCACGGTGAGCAGCATCAACAACATCCAGCCTGCCGGTGATGGCGGCGGCGTCGGCTCGTTCGCCGAAACGTTCGTTTTCGACACGAACGTCGACGAAACCGCTGGCGTGCCGAACAGCGGCATCGATCCGATCACGGCCGCGGGTCCGATCACCCAGAACGGCATCACTGCAAACTTCGATGGCGGAACCGTCGATCAGGTCAACGGTGGCGTCGGCATGGACCCGACCCAGTTGACCTTCTCGGTCGAAGGCACCGTGACCGTCGATCCGACGGACAGCCTCGACGCCGCTCTCAACCTGGCGTCGATCGAAAGTGCGGCCACCGCAGTCGGCAACAACCAGTCGATCAGCAGCGACGTGGCCACCTACCTGCATGATGGCCAGTTCCTGTTCGACGTGCAGGACGATGAAGACCAGCTAGGTGTCGAAGATGTCATCGGCGGTCTGGCAGCGGTTGCCCTCGGCTCGCAGTTCATCGACAACTCGCACACGGCCTTCGCCGTGGGGGCCAGTGTTCTGGGCATCACCGGCACGATCGACAAGGCGGATGTCAACTCGATCTCGGCCGTGTCCAACATCATCAATGCCCGTGTCGACAGTTCGGCAACCTCGGTCGGGAACAACGTCTCGGTTGACGTGAACCCTGACGGCGCCCCGAACGGCGACTCGGTGCTGATCGCGGACATGACGCAGTTTGCGCTCGCGGACATCTCCGCAGCCTCCAGCGTCAGGGGTGTGACGGTCAGTAACTACACCAACCTCGCAGCGGTCAATCCGCTGGTCAGCTCCGTTGCTACGGCGGTTGGTAACAACGTGTCGATCAACGTCGGCGGCCTCTAGGTCCTGCCAAGGCATCCTGTCCGATCGGGTGGGATCGCTGTCGGCGTGCTTCGGACGATGTGACCCCATTTCCGGGGTGCGTCGGCAGCGTTATCATCGAGGGGCGGGTAGAACGATTGCTCGCCCCTTTCCCGCATAGACGACAATGTGGAGGATCCAGTCATGACATCCTTTTCCCTTATCCGGCTGACATCGTTCATGGCGCTTGCTGTCATGGTTGCTCCTGCGGCAAAGGCCCAGCAATTCTCTTCCTACAGCTTCGACAGCCAGAACCGCGCGCAAATCGCTGTCGCCATGAAGCAGATCGAAGACGGTGGTTCAGGCGGCAGCGGCGTCGGGGCAACGACCATTGTTTGCGGCGGCGGATCGTCGACCGCCACTGCAAACAACACCTGCATCATCCTCAACAGCTCGACCGGCCAGGTCGCGACGGACCAGTTGTCGGATGGCGACCAGTCTTCGACAAACTCGGAGCCTGTCACCGTGAATGGCGAAACGATTTCCGGGGCGGATGAAGTGCTTTCGACGCTGACGCAATAACCCCTGACGGGCCTTCTTTTCTGACCGGGCGAGGCTTCGTCAGATCACGGGAATAATCGTGACCACGTCCGGCTACGGAAGAATGGCACCCTGGTTGAATATTCAGAATGACCGCAACAGTCTGACCGAGATATGCCATGCTCGGGACAAATGGTCCCGACTAGAGTGAAACACGATCGGCCTGATCGCACTCCACTCTAGAAGCTCTAAAAGCCCAGGGCATATCTCTCGGGCGACCGTCGACCCTTTCGGGTGACATAAAAGAAAAACGCTGCAGAGAAACAATCCCGGTTATCGACCGCCCCTTCAGCGATAGTCGGCAAACCATCATGCGCGTCGGATCAGGCCTGATCCCATGCCGCCTCGCGTTCCTCTATGAAGACAGATCCACAATCATGCGGAGCATATGATGAAAGCCCGATTTCTCGTCTTGACGACGATGCTAGGCTCAACAGCGGTTGCGGAAGATGTGTTTGTGCACCAAGGACCCATATCGGATGATTATTGCGATGCGCAGCAATCCATCGACCTGATTATGGACGGAAATGAAGGTGATCATCTTTTTTGGGAAACCTATCGCCACACCTCGCAATCGGCCCTGTATGTGGCGGTGAAAGGGTCGAGAATAGACATATTTCCCAATGGAGCGACCCTGTCATGCATTGACGATGCAATGTGGCGACGGTTGAGCGAGGTTATTCCAAATGACGGAAAAGAGGCAATCACGTTCCTGGGGAAATGCAATATCTCCGTACCCTCGAAACCCCATACATTTCATATAGCTTTTACGCCTCGGTATGGTGATGTGACGAGTGAGGGAAGCAGAATGCATAAAAAAATCATGAAGACATTCGAAGGCGGATCATTTATCGATAAATATAATAGCTTTCCAAATTATTATATTGATAATTACAGGGCGATATATACTTCATGTATGAAAATTACCGCAAGATAGCTTTGTTTGCTGTAATCGGGTGAAATAGAGCATCCCGATCTGGAATGCGCCCCCCGGATGGACAGGTCAGGTTGTTTTGGGTCTATCGCAACAAAGGTACGGCGCGTCCCATAGGATTCAGGCCTGATCTCTGATGCGCATGATGGTCTGTCGGCTGGTTTTGAACTTGCGGGCGATGGCCGAGATCGTTTCTCCATTCTCGATTTTCCGGCGGACGATGCACTGCTGATCAGCGGACAGGGCTGCCGGTCGTCCGAGAGATTTTCCTTCCGCCTTTGCGCGGGCCAGCCCTGCTTGGGTGCGCTCAATGAGGAGATCGCGTTCGAATTGGGCAACAGCGTTGATAACGTTCATCGTCATCTTCCCGGCGGAGCTGGTCAGGTCGACGCCGCCAAGGGCCAGGCAATGAACGCGGATGCCGATAGTTTCCAGTTTTGCCACGGTCGTGCTGACATCGACTGCATCGCGCCCGAGCCGATCTAGCTTGGTAACGACCAAGACATCGCCCTTTTCCATCTTGTCGAGAAGTCGTGAGAAGCCCGTGCGCTGCGTGATGGCCATCGATCCGGAAACGGTCTCGGTGATGATCCGGTGCGGCTCAATGCCGAAGCCCGCCGCCTCGATTTCCCGGACCTGGTTTTCCGGGGTCTGTTCGATGGTGGAGACGCGGGCATAGGCGAAGGTTCTGGGCATGGAGGGCATTTTGTTCCGAAAGGGCTGTCCGGAATTATACAGGTGTCCTATAGGCCATCAAGTTGATTTTTGGACAGGTCTTTTGCCCCTGCCCGGAAAGGAACCTTTTCGGTCAGTCACCCGACAGGTTCTCCATGCCCGGATGCGCATTCCCACCGCCCCCGAAAAAGAGACGTTCGACAAACCATCTCTGCTTGACCATCGAGTGCGGAAGCGGTTTTCAGCCTGCCCGGGGGTTTTATGGATGCCGTCGAGGCGCGGTTGCAGCATCAGAGCCGCTCATAGTCATCTTCTCCCCGAATATACCGGTGCGGACCGTCCGCCACGATCCTGCCATCGCTCATCACCACGACCTTGTCGGCATGCCTCGCCAGCACCCGGCGATGCGTGATGAAGACAATCGTCGTCTCGGACCGCAACCGCAGCAGAGAGGAAACGACCTGATCCTCGGCTTCCGCATCGAGCGCTGACGTCGCCTCGTCAAGCACCAGAAGGCGCGGCCTTGCGAGCAGGGCCTGCGCCAGGGCGATTCGCTGACGTTCGCCGCCCGAGAGAGTCGCGCCACGGTCACCGATTACCGTATCGAGACCCTTTGGAAGACCGGAGACAAAATCCGCCGCCGCCGCATCGAGCGCTTCTCGCATCATCGCGTGGTCCGCCTCCGGCGCGGCGAGCCGCAAGTTGCCGAGGATCGTATCGTTGAACAACGCCGGATCCTGCGACACGAAGACGGCTTCGCGCCGCAGCGCCAGCCGTCCGCCCCCCGTCACCTCCTCGCCGTCGAGCAGGACACGCCCCCCCCTTATCGGCAAAAGTCCCGCCATGCCGAGACCGAGCGTCGACTTCCCCGCGCCGGACCGCCCCATCAGCAGGGTCAATCCTCCCGTGACGATACCGAGCGAAAGGTCGGTCAACACTGGTGGCAATTCCGGCATACGGGCGATGGAAACACCCTTGAAAGTCAGGGCCGCCGGACCGGCAGCCTGCACCGGTTTCGCCGGAAGGGGTGGTTCGCGATCCGCTGATGCCCTGGTCAGCAGATGCGTGACCCGGGCGTGACTGGGCGCGGCCGACAGCATGTATCGCCAGGACGAATGAAGTTGGACGACGGCTGGCAGCAACCGCGATAGCGCGATCACCAGAACCGTCGTCTCGGCAAGGCCCGTCTCCAGCAGGACCAGGGCGATCCATACGACCACCGCCACGCCGACCGCTCCTCCGGCAGTCGCAACGGCCCTGGCGGCGGCTTGTCCGGTGGCCAGGTCGTGCTGCGCGGCATGCCATGCATCGACCGCCGCGCCATAGCGCGCGATCCAGCGGTCTTCGGCCTTGTGCGTTTTGATAAGCGCGATATTGGCGATGCTCTCGTCAGCACGGCCCAGCATCCGTGCCCCTGTTTCCGTCAGGATCGAGCCGGTCCGGCGGGCGCGACGGTCGAAAGGGCGTGCCAGGGCCATCACGCTGATCAGGATCACGACCGTAGCGAGCGCTGCGCCCGGCGACATCGCGAACGCGACCACCGCCAGCGCCGGAATCCGTACCATTTGCCCGGCGGTGGAGAAAAGAAAATGCGCCCCTTGTCCCGA
>Ga0209295_1000401_pt1 | contig 22976 bp, 19 predicted proteins | sample Porto_5metaG_FD_187428 | JGI IMG/M metagenome (GOLD analysis project Ga0209295, IMG submission 187428) | Marine algal microbial communities from Porto, Portugal - Porto_5 metaG (SPAdes) (version 2) | ecosystem: Host-associated > Algae > Red algae > Unclassified | place: Portugal: Porto... | reverse complement strand
GATTAACTAAATCGACAACTAGAAATGCAAACGTAGAAGAGATTGTTAATGGAATTATTTCATTTCAAAATGGAATTCAATTTCGTGGTCTCTGGAATTTCAATATAGCAGAAATCAACCAAAAAGACAAGTGCATTATTTATGGCACTGAAGGAAGCATTGAGTTTTCCTTTTTTGGAAGCGAGGTTATCTTAAAAACCATCAAAGAAGAACAAATATTTTCATTCACTAACCCAAAGCATGTTCAAGAACCTATGATACAATCTACAGTAAATTATTTTGTTGGCAAGGAAGAAAATCCTTGCCAAGCTGAAGATGGGTTACTAGTTATAAATACATTAGAACGGTTGAGTGGTAATCATTAATTAACTTGTTCCCATGTAAAACCATTACTTTGAAACCAAATAACGTTAATACCATCTGGCACTTCAACTTGTCTAACACTATCAGAATCAAGATATCCTAACGGCACGGATAATATAATACTTGGATTAATTTTAACAATATACATTCTTCCCTTGGCAGCATCTGCTGGAGGAAGAAACAATGTAATATTACCGGAGCCACTAACTAAAGCAGTATGGTTAGATTCGTCTAAAATGAATGCTGTACCCCCGACAAAATCTATAGCCGTTGACAATGAACCATTAACACTTACAGTTGAATTGGGAAAAGCTAACCCCACCCCCAAACGTTTACTACTTTCATCGTAGAAAAGATTTTGATTGTCCTCAGCAGGTTTTCCATCGGTACCAGAGAAAACAACAGAACCTGTTTCACCTGAGAACCCTTCTACAGTAGTAATTGTATTTACCTCGGTAACTTCACCAATTTCGTTGGTATAGGTATAGGTACCGTCTAAATTATCGACTAAATTAGTGATTGTTTCTTCAGTACTACCGCTAGTACTTATTGTAATAACAGATCCATCATAATTGATAAAAGTAAATGTGCCATCTTCGTTATCTATTAAAGAACCACCGTTTAAACTAAGTTGGGTCTCCACACCATTTTCATCGGTATAGGTATAAGTGCCATCTAAATTATCAACCAAAGTGGAAACTGTATCATCAGCGCCATTTAATGTAATAGAAATATCATCCTCATCCGTAAACGTATAGGTACCATCACCATTATCATTTAAAGATATAGCTCCATTCGCGTTACTTTGATTACACAAACTTGTCCAAGCCAGACCATCAAAATAAAAAACACAATTTTCATCCGTATTAAAGACAATGGCTCCTTCTAACGGAGTTAACTGAAGCATTTCTGTATTAGTCATTCTTGAAATCACCAATACTTTTGAAGAACTCTCCAACTCTAACAAACTACTAGAATCAAGTAGTTCAGGATTATCTCCAATTTTAATTTGAGTAAAACTATAATTAAAACTTAAAATAATTAAAAAATAAAAATATCGGTTCATATGAAAACAAACTTGACCATTTACACTCTTTTAAAGATAAAACAAGACAAGATAATTAAACTTGTTTTTTATATTTAATTTTCTCGATAAATGGTTTAATTATAAGTTATAAAGACTAATTTTAATATTATTCAAAGTAAAATTAACCATCGTTCTTTTCTACACAAAATTATAGTTATATTTCACCTGGTTGACAACCAATACTTTGAATTCGAAATATCGAATATCAAGGTTATAATCTTTTATAATTATGTTCAAATTAATTCTTGATTTTAATAAATTCCTAGTTATAACATATATTTTTTTCGGTATTTTTATGTTTAGCTGTAGTAGTTCTGATGATACAGAACCAATAGTACCCACTGGAAAAGCGAAGCAATACAAGCTATTTGAAACAAATATTTCCGATTTAACCGGCACAATTTTATTTTCTGAAAACACTAATGGTTCTACTACCATTTTGGTTGAAGTAACTAATACAGTCAAAGGAATTGATCTACCGGTATATTTAAGAAGAAATACAGCTAATACTGGGGGCGGTATTGCTATTCCACTAAATAACATAAATGGAGACAACGGTATAAGTAGTACCACTATATCTAAATTAAGTAATGGCGAAAATATAAATTATGCGCAACTATTAGAATTTAACGGTTATTTAGCAATTGAAGATGATGTTATGTCAGGTGCATTATTGGCTTTTTCAGATTTAGGACCTAATGAATTAACAGGCAAGAAAATCACTTACAATCTTTTCGCACCGAATGGCGCTATTAATGGTTTAATTACACTAGAAGAAAGAAAAAAAGGAACTACGTCTCTTACTTTGGGGATTTTACAAACTAATGACAATGATGAATTTCCTGTTACTCTGAATATTCTATCAGAAAATAATAACTTAGAAATAAGTGAAAAATTAAATCCTATTTCAGGAAATTTAAATGGGTTTAGTTTTAATGAACTAACAGAAATCAATAATGAGTTAATAACATACGATAGATTCATTCAAACAAATTCATTCATAGAAATTAAACAATCTGTTGATGCTGAAGATTTTATTTCAAAAGGTGGAATAGGAAGTAACACAGAAGCGTCAACTATATTATAAAGAGATATATAAAATCTAATTTTCGTAATATTTTTCAGTAAACACCTTAATTCTACGTTCCCATTTACTATTCATTGCATGAGAATATGCATTAAGCGATTTTTCATTTCGAAGTTTAGTATTTGACTGCAATTCAATAATCGCTTTCGCTATATCTTTAGCTGTACCATCATCAAAAGATGGGTCTATTTTAATAGCACATGATTCAGGCACTAAATTACGAGCACCACTAATGTTCAAGACAATTAATGGCAAACTGTAAGCCATAGCTTCCATTATTTGAGTACCAGAAGTATCTCTCATAGAGCAAAATAACATAATATCTGCTTTCCTATATTCTTTATCAACTTCTGCAAAAGGCATCTTCCCTAAAATTTCAATTTTTGAAGCGTCAAGTTTATATTCGTTTATCCAAGTTTCAATTAATGCACTACTTTTACCACCGCCTACAATTGTTAATTTATAAGGTACATTGTCTGGTATAAAAGAAAGAGCATGTAAAGATAAATTCAATCCTTTTCTTGGAATAACTCTTCCAATCCAAATAATGTTTAAAACCTCATGCTCAGGTCTTTCAATAAACTCTAAATTATTATAGCTCTTCGGTATGGCATAAATATCTGTTAAACGACTTTTCTTAGCATCTGAAAATCTAGATTCATCTAAAAGAATTTTAGTCTCATAATTTGTACTTATGATATATGTTGCCCTCTTTAAAGTCCCATGTAAACTTTTACTGTACATTAAAAGAAGCCTTGAAACCCAACCTCTAATAATTTCAGTGCTCCATGCATTTCCAAAATATTGTTTAAAAATTGGTAGAGCCATCTGACCACCACCTACTGGTCCAAAAATAATTTTACAATTTTTTAATTTATATAGACATGACCCTTGTTGAATACTACCATAAGAGACATGATGAGCAATATCAAAATTATGTACTCTATGCAATTCCACAACACGATTTGCAGCCTTTTTTTTCCATAAATAATAATGTAAATAAACCGATTTCTTATTTGGATCAAATAATTTTTCATCAAGCCCCCAAGCTAATTCAACAAATTCAACATGTAAATTAGGAAGGTTCAATTTTACAAGTTCTTCTTCAATATAGCTTTTGTCTTCAAAATTGGTTACACAATAAACATTATATCCTATTTCAGCGAGACCTACTGCCCAATTCCAACCACGACCTTCCTCAGACCCTTTTGTTGGTGAACAAGCATAAGCGCTAATAAGTATTTTTTTCATGATATTTAAAAAAAGGATTGGGGGAAATAACCTATATAAAGGATTTTTTCATTTAGAAATTTAATGTTATTAAAAACTTGTTTATCAACAGTTATATAATTCTACCATTTTCTTTTTATTTATTTCTTCAAATTCATTTGAAAATTGTAATTGATTTACATTTTCCAAGAATTGTTCTAACTTATTTTGTCCTAGAAACTCATTAAGTGTGTGTTCTATACATTCTTTTGTTGCGTCCTCAGCTATAACACCAGTTAAATTATGGTTTATATATTCTGGAAGTCCACCGGTGTTAGTTACCAAAACAGGACAACCTAAGCCATATGCAGTCATTACGACACCACTTTGTGTTGCATCTATATACGGACAAATTACAATTTTAGACTTACTAATAATATTTGCGATTTCCGCATTACTCAAAAATTGATTTTCTATAACAACATTTTCATTTTTCAAATTTAAAAAACTTGGATAATAACCATTAATACTCTTTCCCCCAATATAAAATTTTATATTAGGATAATCTCTCTTAAGCCCTTCAAAAGTCCCTACAAATAATTCTATCCCTTTATAAGGAGATATACGCCCTACAAAACTGATATATTCCCTAGAATAGTTTTTTTTGGTTTGTAAAAATGACTTATAAATTGTATAGGGCATTAGATTTAACACATAAATCTTTTTACTACTTTTTAGCTGTGGTAATAGAATTTTCTCACTAAACTTACTGAAAACCACAAATTTATCAACGAGATTAAACCAAACCTTTCGATACAGTTCTCGTTGCCATTCAAATTCTCCGCTATGGGTTAATGGATCATGAATATTAGCAATCATTTTTTTTCTACGAAAAAAGAAGAAGGGTAAATTGAATAATGTACGACCAGAAAAATCATCCAAATGAATAAAATCTGGCTGTATTTTGGAAATGTGTTTTTCTAACTCCTTAGAAACAGCTCTAGTTTTCCAAAGTTTTTTTGTTGGGTAAACAACAAAATTTACAGATATACAATTTTCAAAATATGGCGAGAGATATTCTAATTTCCATTCTTCAACAACCTTTTCAAAGGATGTTAGCGCAGGAAACTTATTAAGGTCAGTGTCAATATTAAGAATATTTGCCTTAAGCTGGTTAGGCGAGAGTTCTATAAGAACATGCGTTTTATATCCTTCGGCAGCTAATAAGCGAATGTATTCAATTGCAGCATCTAAAAAATAGACTTGGGTACAAAAGACAATAGTTTTTAAATTTTCTTTTTGTTTCATCTCTATTCTTCAACTTTTAGACTTAAATCCCATTTTTTTTGGTATAAAAATAACATCACTATAGCAGCCACTATAATCCATAATCCAATAAATAGTAAGTATGGGGAAATAATTTTGGACAAGAATATATATGTTAGGACTATACTAGCAGTTCCTATAATAAATAAAAGAATATGAGAAAGTGATGTAAGTTTATTTTTTAAAAGTACTATATCTTGGGAAAGATGGAATACGGCAAAAGAAATAAAGATTGAATAATTAATCACAGAGAGGGACGACCAAAAAGAAAGCCCAACTAAACAGAGTGTAGTGTTTATTAAAATACTATTTATGTTGAACCACATATCTAGTTTTTCCAGTTTTAGAGCTATTAAAATATTAGCTTGAACTAAGGAGGTTGGGAAAACCAGCATGGTCAGAAACATTTCTTTGGTAAAAATTGCAGAATCTGCATATTTTTCTCCAAAAATTAATGGTAAAATCTCGTCAGCAAATGAATATGTGAACGTAAAAGCACCTAAACCATAAATTGTACAGAACAAGAAAACTTTATGATAAAGTGATTTAAGCCCCTCTGTATCTTGGTTTTTGGAATATTCTACAAATTTTGGCAACAGGGTTGAACTTAATACTACAGGTATAAGTTGTGCTAACGAGAAAATCTTAAAAGAGTTTTCATAATGTGCCACAGCAGATAATGGTAGCATTTTAGAAATAATTAATGTAGCAGATTTCCAGTAGACTACATAGGCACTTCCTATAATTGCGAAAGGCCAATATTTAAACAGAATATTTTTGATAAAATCTAGAGGCAGTTTAACTTTCCAAAAGTCCATAAGATTTACACCATCTGCAGAACCTATCTTCAAGAATAGGTTCAATGTTATAAATCTAGTTATAACAAGTAGTATTGTAAGAATAACAATATTAAAAGGGTAGATAAACAAAATACACGCAATCCCAAATTTAGCAAAGGCCTCAATAGATAAGACGGTAACTGTTTTCTTTTGAGCAAATTGAGCAATGTTAATATTTTTGATAGAGTAAATAATATTATCAAATATTATATTTATCGCGAAAAGTATGGATAGCTTTTGGACAGTCGGGTTTTCATAAAGGACCAAAGCGAGAATTATATTGACTATTAAAAAGAATAAACCAAAATAGGTTTGCATTTTTAAAAACTTAGCGGCAAGCTCACTTTTGTTTTCAACATTTACAATTTCTCTAATGAACCAGTGCCCTAGACCCATGGCAGAAAACGCCACAATCATTTGATAGAGACTGTTTGCTATTAAATATTCTGAAAAATCCTCTACAGAATAATGACGCGCAATAAGAACATAAAATAGACTTAAAAGAATATTTTGCGTAAGACTGCCAGCTACACCCCAAAAACTATTTTTAAAAATTTTTGAACGAAACTTAGGACTAATTTTATTTAGAATTTTTTGCATGTACTTATGGTGAAATTCTACTTAATGCTTTAAAAACTCCGAAAAGTTTTTATTCATTTGTTCTGTTATTTTTTGTCGAGAAAAGTTTTTCCCTAGTAATTCGTTGTTTTTTGCCATTTGTTCCCGTAAATCAGAGTATTCATATAATTTATTGAGAGCCTTGCTTACGCTTTTTGAATTTTGCCTATCTACCCATAAACAATTATCAGGTTCTTTTAGATGATCAATTGCTGCTCTAGTCTTTGTCGTGATTACTGGTAAACCACATGCAACCGATTTAAACAGCGCCATAGGAAAGCCTTCGTCAAAATAAGTAGGAAATACTAAGGCATCTGTGTTAGCATAAAAGTGATCACATTCCTCTTCTGGTAAAAAACCAGTAAGATGTACATGATTTTCTATCTGTAATTCCTTTATTTCGTTTTTAAAAGCATCATACTCTTCTCCATCACCTGCAAAGATGAAAACACATTCATCCTTATGAATAAACTTTGGAATAGCTCTTATGATACTAAAAATTCCTTTTTCGGCAATCATACGTCCAGCAAAGAAAAATTTAAATCGTTTATCATTTAAACCATGACTTTCTAAAAAGGCGGTTGATTTTGTAGACCGTTTTGAGTCTATAATATTACCTGTAACATAAGCTTTTTTGCCAAAAGTAGGAGCATGGTGAATAATGTTATTTTTTTCTTCATGAGATAAGAAAAACCATAGACTTACTTGGTGAGTTAAGTATGGTATTACAATACTATCAAAGAAAAATGATTTTTTAGTCAGTATAGAAAGATTGGATCCATGAGTTTTGATGGCTACATGTAATTTTCTCCAATAAAATAATCTGATTAGTACTATAGTAATAAAATCCCTTGTTGTTCCAACTGGCTCAAACCTAGAGTTTAGGTAAAGTAAATCTGGTTTCATCTTCCGTAATCGTTTTATAATAGCAAACGCATTACTTATTACACCAATTAGCTTATCAATTTTACCTCCGTGTGGTTTGTTTCGGGTATAGATAATTGTTTCACATTCATTACCAAGATCTTTTAAACCTTCAACCTCATCCATGGCTAGGTTGATATGGTTCTTTGGAGGAATGCCAATTAATATTTTTGTTGCCATCTTAGTATTCTTTCATAATTACAAGCTACTGGGAAATTGCCCAATGGCTACTATTTAGTTTGATTTAGATTTCCTAAATCTGCCTGATGTTCTTATTAATGTTGATGCCTGAATTAAATAATGACCTGTTTAGGTCTATCTTGAAAACAGAGCTTATTTCAATTTTATTCAGGATTTGTTTACTACTCTTCCTGGGTTTCCCACAATCGTGCAATTATCAGGTACGTCTCGTATAACCACACTTCCACTAGCTATTTGTACATTATTACCTATGCGAATAGGTCCAAGTATACATACATTGCTGCCAATGTGTACATTGTTTCCAATAATTGGAGATCCGCTATGATTGGTTTTGTCAAACTCTTTTCCTCCTATGGTTGTACTTTGCCGTATTGAACAATTATCTCCAATTACCGTGCTTGGGCTAATTACCAAAGCTTGACCATGATGCACAGCAAGTTTTTTTCCAATACGTGTACGCCAAGGTATTTCTACACCTAAAACCCACTCTATCGTAAACCTGTAAAACAGCAAGTAGGGAAGGCCTAGAAAAAATAGAATCTTATTTTTTGTGCAAAGACTAGCAAGCCTGTACATTACCATAATAAGTTTTCCTTTCTGTTCATTTAATTTCCAGTCTTGAAAAATGGATTTCATTCTTTTAGTTATATCGTTAAAACTCTAACCTGTATTTTATATTTATTGATTTTTTAATTTCCCTTTAACCAAGTCAACAACTTTATCTGAAAACAGTGTAGCACCATCGTCGTTTAAGTGCGAGATATCGTCAAAAAGATATGGAGCTTTCAAGAAGTCCGTATTTCTAGTAAAATCAAAAAATGGTACTTTTTTCTCATCACATAATTTTTTGCAAAGAGCAATAGAATAATCACTTTCGTAATTGTAAAAAATAGGGGAGACTACAACAATCATTGGAATTTTGTTCTGTTTACACAAATCCAAAAACTCTTTGAATACAGTAATTTTGTTTTCATCAGCCTCATAAGGTTTAACTGTGTCATAAAGAGCTATGGGTTCTTTCCATTCTCCAAATAATGGCACGTAACCTTTATTAGCTTTAGTTCGCATTCCCTCAATATTTACATTTCCAATTACAATATTCCCTATGGTAGAATTGTATGGGTAGATACCTGATACATTCTTAAAGGGTTCGTAAGGGCTTCTTAAATCAACAATGTTCCTTATTTCCGGGTGGTGTTTATAATAGGGGAGTAAAGATGAGAGACGGTCGTAATCACCTTCGTCATAGGAAAATTTTCCGGCAAAATCATATAATATTAGCTTTGGCTTATAACGTTTCAGTACGGAACGAAGAATAGCTGTTTGATAGAAAATAAAATTACCGTCTCTACCGGTGTTATAGAAAGTACTGTTCAGTTTTTTCTCAAAAACATCTGTTTTGTAATGGTGGTTAGCGCGTGAAGAACCGAATACTAGAATATCTTCATTCGTTTGCTCAATACTATAAGTAGTACGATGTTGAAAACCTGAAGTTTGCTTGAAATAAAAGTACTCTAGTCCTTTACCAATACCAAAATCTAGTATGAAGACAATGATAAGACCAATAATGCAATGAAGAACAAATTTTTTCATACGATTAAAACTGAAAATAGATAAACTGCCCTCCGTCGAAAACTCCGAGAAGAAGAATTATTACAATTATTATAGAATATGATAAATAACGAATAGTACGCACTTTGCTTGTAAAGAATAAATTTCCGTCAGGATAAAATTCATCATAAGCATCTTTTAGCATCAATACAATTATAGCAAACAGGCTATATGCAAAGGAGCTTTTTTCTCCAATAAAAAGACCCCCTGGTGCCGTTACCATACGTTCAATTACGATTATGGCATCTGAAAAGCTATTGGCTCTGAAGAAAATCCAAGAAAAAGAAATAAGAATAAAAGTGAGCAGTAGGTTCCCAATGTAAACCAGATTAAAACGGCCTCCCTCTTTTTTTCTTTTAGGAGAAATACCCAATATTTTAAAGATAACCTGGTAAAACCCGTTTAGACCACCCCAGATAACATAGGTCCAATTTGCACCATGCCATAAACCACTTACCAAGAAAGTAATAAGAATGTTGCGATAGTTTTTTGATGTCCCTACGCGATTTCCTCCTAAGGGAATGTAGACATAATCTTTAAACCAGGTAGAGAGCGATATGTGCCACCTAGACCAGAATTCAGCACAGGATTGGGCAAAATAGGGTCGTCTAAAGTTCGTCATCAAATCAAAGCCCATTATTTTTGCACATCCAATTGCAATGTTACTATATCCCGCAAAATCACAATAAATTTGAAAGGCGAAAAATATAGTAGCAATTATCAATGTAATCGCACTATGGTACTCAGGTACTCCATAAACAGAATTCACGTAAATAGCTAAACGGTCTGCAACAACTATTTTCATAAAGTAGCCCCAAATCATAAGTTTTATACCTTGGACTGCTTGTTGGTAGTTAAATATTTTGGTCTCCTTAAACTGAGGTAATAAGTTCACAGCCCTTTCAATAGGACCGGCTACTAATTGAGGGAAAAACGAAACGAATAGCGCATATATACCGAAGTGTTTTTCACTTTTAATATCTCCTCTGTAAACATCTATGGTGTATCCTACTGCCTGAAATGTATAGAATGAAATACCTACAGGTAATAAAAGGTCAAAGTTGGGTAAGGTCATGCGAATCCCCCAATCATTCAATAAACCAAAAATGGAGTCGTTAAAAAAATTGTAGTATTTAAATAGAAATAAAATACCCAAATTAATAATTAGGCTTGCTGTTAAGTACGCTTTTTTTCTACTTTGAACCAGTGTGCTATCAATTTTTAGAGCACATAAATAGGTTACTAGTGTAGAAGTGAAAATTAGAATGGCATATATAGGTTGCCAATTCATATAGAAATAATAACTAGCCACTAACAAAAATACCCAACGATATTTTGGAGTGGTTAAATAGTAGAGAATAGCTACTATAGGAAAAAATAATAAAAATTCAAAAGAATTAAAAAGCATAACAAGTTAGTTTGTTCTCAATTTGTTTTTAAAGAAATACAATGAGCTTTAGGTTCTATTCTGTTTTATTTTTTTGACCAAGTAGTTCATTAAATACCTTATCCATCTCCATGCAAACTGATTCTTTAGAGTATTTATTTCCGAGTTGTTTATTATTTTTTTGCATTTGAATTCTAATATTCTGGTTGTTATAAATTGAATTAAGAGCTTCAGCTACTGAAAGTTCGGAAGTACCATCTACCCATAAACAATTATCCGGTTCTTTCAATTGGTCTTTAGCTGCTCTAATTTGCGTTGTAATTACGGGTAAACCAGATGCTATGGACTTGAATAGCACCATAGAAAACCCTTCGTCAAGAGAAGGAAATACCAATGCATCGCAATTGGCAAAGAAGTGATCGCATTCTACTTCTTCAATGAAGCCCGTAAAATGTAAATACTTTTCAATGTTGAGTTCTTTAGCAAGTATTTTTAAGTTTTCTAATTCATCTCCATTACCAACCATAATGAATTTACTATTATCTCTCCCTTCAAAATGGGGTATAGCTTTCAGGATACTGAAAACACCTTTTTCTTTAACCATTCTACCAACAAATAGAAAGTTAAATTTGTTTTCTTTTAAATTATTAGACTTTTTAAAATCTTCTGATTTAACAGAACGGTTCGAGTCAATTATATTCGTGGTTACATAAACCTTTCCTTTTAATTTCGGAAAACTCTTAAGTAAATTTAATTTCTCTTCTTGAGAAAGCATTAAATAGGCATCTACTTGAGAAGAAACAAAAGGAGCAATAATCCTACTGTAAAAGAAGGGGTTACCTTCCATAAAGCTAGTATCAGAACCGTGCGATTTAATAATTATTTTTAACTTATGCCAATAAAGAATACGAAATAAAACCAGTGAAATAAAATCTCTGACAATCCCTAAAGAATTAACTCTTGAGTTAAGATAAAGTATATCTGGCTTTACTTCATATAACTTCATAACAACATTTACTGCATTTAACAAAACACCATATATTCGGTCCAAAATCGTAGCATTCCATTTATTTCGTGTATAATTAACGGTTTCGCAATAATTTCCATTTTTTTGCAAACCGTCAAATTCATCCAAAGCAAGAATGACATGCTCTTTAGGCGGGATTCCTATTAGAATTCTTTTTTTCATGTAAATTCAAGTTATTATATAGCCACTTTGGAAGACTGGTTAACGGGTATGATTAAAATTATAGTGAATATTGTCACCATCAATAATAATCTATAGTCCAAGAAAGAATAAACTGTATTGAAAGCAACAACCCAAGATATGAGACTTGCCATAATAAAACCCTTATATTTTGGAAGTTTGTTTAATAAAGCTAGATATATATTTTTTAAAATCGGAATCAATAAAAACAAAATAAAAATAATAAAAGCTACATACCCTTGTTCTACTAATATTTTAAGATATCCATTTTCTGGTTGCGTAAAATACATTAATTCTCCACCAGATTCGATTTGTAGGTATAAATCTTGATGATATTTCATAAGATAACTTTCAAAATTACCAAATCCAATTCCTAAAAATGGGTGTATTTTAATGATGCCTGCTGTTTCGGTCCATATAGATTGTCTAAACGAAAGATCATCACCCATATTTTCTGCCCTACCAAATATACCTGAATCCGGTTTATAAAGATAAAAAACTAAAGATCCGAAAAGCAAAGATACTACTGCGAAAATTTTTATCCTGATACTTGAAATTAAAACTAAAAATACACATCCTAATACAAATCCTCCAAGTGCAGACCTACTACCCGCAAGGACGATAGCAGTAAAAAAAAGAATAAAACCAAAATAAGTTAAGTGATTTTCACGTTGATTTTTAAGTTTGTCTTTAATAAGAAACACAAAACTACTTAGTGCAAGGAATTGACCATTATATTGAGATTCACTAAACATCCCAGGATATCGAATTAATCCTGTAGCTTCATTAAATGTATTTTGACCAAGTGCTGTGTAAAATGTAAAACTTAATCCAAAAATTACTTGAAGAGTCATAAATCCTAAAATAAAAATAAGAGATGTTTTTAGTGCGGGTATAACTTTAAAAAAAAGATTATTATTTCCCTTTATGTATAAAAACATAAAACGACTAAATATAAAAATAGTAAAAACAGGGTAGAGAAGATAAATATCGGTGTTGGGATATTCTGAATTAATCTTACTCAAAAGTGTTATAGCCCAAAACAGAAGAGTTAAAATAACATATATCCAATTATTAAATTTTTTGTTAAATGATAAAAATTCTTTAAGAAAAACTAAAAGAGCAATAACTGTAACAACATCAAAAGTTTTTACAAAACCATATTCTAAAGGAAGAATTTTTGTATTTATAAAAGGTAAACTATAGAAGACAAATAACACATAGGTCTCGATTGTCGGTTTTCTTATTATTAGGAAAACAAAAACAATAATTGCAATAAGCGCTATTACATATTGAAGCATATTATTTAATATGTTTAGATAATATTCGCTTTATGCTCTTATTTTTTTTTATTAACAAATCCTTTAAAGAATTTTTATTCTCCTCGACAGCAAACTCATAACCGTAACCATAACCGTAACCCTCATTTATAATACCTCTCCCCTTAACACCATTAAAAATAAGAGCGCTATTTTGAAAACCTTTTCTCAAAACAGTTTCATTAATGTGCTGCAATACAAATTTAGGCGTGTGGTCATGCCGCACCACAATAACAACTTTATCTGTATAATGCGCCACTAAACTAGCGTCTGTGACTAAGGTAGTTGGTGGTGTATCTATAATTACGGCATCATAATCTTCCTTAATCTTAGAAATAAAGATTTTAAAATTATTATTTACCAATAAATTAGATGAGTCGAGTGTTTTTGGACCTGCGGGAAATACTGTTAAGTTAGCTACCTTTTGTTTGCCAATATCTACTACAGAACCATTAGCCAATACTTCGCTCATACCTACTTCGTTTCCTAAACCAAATAATTGAGAAACACCAGCCTTTCTTAGGTCTAAATCTATTAAAGCAGTCTTCTTACCTGATAATGCCAGTGTAACAGCTAAATTAGAACTAACATAACTTTTACCTTCGCCTGCAATACTAGAGGTTACCATAACGGTTTTTATCAAATCGCCACCATCGTACATTTGCATATCTGTCAAAATACGGCGAAATTGATCTACAATAAATAAATCTTTATGTTGAGAAACTAATAACTCATCTTTAGGCTTATCAACATACGCTAATTCCCCCAAAATCGGTATATCAGTATCAAATTCTAAATCTGATCGAAATAGTATTTTGGTATTCAGTAATTCGCGACCGGCAATAAATACAAGACCTAAACTAATAGGTAGTAATAGTCCAATTAAATAAACAAAAGACTTTTTAGGTGATACTGGCCTTATAGTAGCTTCTGCTTTTTCTATAACACGAACATTACCCATAGTAGGCGCATAAGACAACGCCGTTTCTTCTCTTTTCTGCACTAGAAAATCATACAAATCTTCTATACTTTTCTTTCGTCTATTAATTTCTAAAAATATACGTTCTTGTTCTGGCAAAACATTTAGCGCTTCGTTGTATTTACCACTATTTTTAGATAAACTTTCTCTACTTGCATATAGGTTAGATTTTTGACTTCGTACATTTTCTAGAATACTAGGCCGTATATTATTTATTTTATTTCTGACAACAGTCAATAATGGATTATTCTCTGCCGTTGTTTTACTTAACTGCCCATATTCAATTTCAGCATCATACAATTTCTGTAATAATTGACCAAGTATAGGATCGTTAACCCCTAACGTTGAAGGCACAATACCAGAGTTGTTACTTTTAGATACCACATACTTCTCTACTTTATCAAGAACGGAAAGTTGCAAATTAATTTCCCCTATACGTCTATCATAATCGCCAACGTTCTCTAAATATAAACTACCTTGCTCTCCTAAATTAATCACCCCTTCTTTAGAACGATACTTCTCTAAATCTTTTTCAACTGATTGAAGATTTAATCCAACAGTTTCCATACGCTCATCTATAAAATTAAGTGTATTAGCTGCTAAAGAATTCTGAGAAGTAACCGTGGCTTTTTTATACGATTCTATTAGTTGGTCAACAATAGCATTTCCTCTATCTGGGATTGGATCCGTGTATAATATTCGAACTACAGTCGCCGATTTACTAGCAGCACCAACGTAAAGATTACTTACTATCTGATTCACAAGAACCCTAGGCGGAGTAATAGTAAATTTAAAAACCTTATCTAGGCTGTACTTCTCATATCCATTTGGCAGAAATTTTAATACACTACCACCAAACGGGTTACTTACCCAAGTATCGAAAGGGGTACCCTCACCATCAATATAAACTAACCCCTTATCATAATCTACAGAAAATTCAACTTCACCAATGTCAGCATCTAAACTCACATCTGATGGATCCATTAAAATTATCTTAACAGGTGCATCATCATAATACACCTGATTCTTAAAAAAACCAGAAGTATATATTTTTGAATATAGGCCCAGTGTATTGACCACATCTTCTACAACATCTTTAGATTTAATAACTTCTATTTCATTTTCAACGATTTTTTTTGACTCAAATACATTAAAAGATTCCATCAATTGTGATTGATCTACCCCTTTCTTTTCATCATTTACAATCAACGCAGCTGAACTTTCATATTTTGCCTCTGTCTTTAGTAAAAAGAGTTTAGCCATCAATAAACCAACTACCCCCAACACCACGAATAATGGCCAAAAAGGAAGGAATTTTTGAAGAATTATATGAAATAGGTTTTGCTGCCTATTATTTGCCGTTTGAAACTCAGACATTATTTTATTTTTTAAACTAATTTCTTTTTTAATACTTTAAAAACAAAAACGGCACCGTAGTAGATATACCTCTTTGGTTCCTTTAACAAGCGCCCTAACCATTCTAAACCTGAATCAATCCAGATTTGGTTTGGTCGCTCTACCGTACCGTCGTAAAAGTCAAAAACAGCACCAATAGAGCATATGAGACCCGTTTTTAGACTAATCTTATTCTCATAAGCCCATTTTTCTTGTTTTGGAGCTGTCATACCTACAAAAAGTACATCTGGTTGAAATTCATTAATGATGCCTATCATTTCAAAATTTTCCTCCTCTGAAAATTCACTTTTAAAAGGTGGTGAATATGCTTTAAATCTAATATTAGGAAACTCTAATTTTACCTTTGACTCTATTTTTAAAAGGGTACTTTCTGAAGCTCCAAAATAAAAGCAACTACCATGTTCATCATTTAATTTATGAAGCAAAAAATCATGAATATCAGCACCTGCAGTTTTTTTAATCTTATGCCCATCTAAAAACTTACTCGCATGCACAATTGCAATACCATCTGGAAGTAAAATATCACTATTCTGCAATGCCTCTTTGAATAAATTATCTTTCTCTGCAATACAGTAAGAATACTGATTAATGGTATTTACTAAAATAGTATTGCCAAATTCAATATCTTCAAGTTGACCGATGAATACGTCATAACCTAAAAAATTGACACTTAAGAAACTATTCGTTTTTATTGCAGGAGAACAAATCATCATTTAAAATTTACAATCGTAATTATCGCTAGAGAAACTACGCTCAAGGCAACAGGTATCCAAGGCCGTACCACACTTGCTTCTGCCGCTTTAGAAGGTCTTGGTTCCACATATATGACATCATTGGATTTTAAATAAAAAAATTGCGAGCTTAGTATTTCACTAGAGGTTAAATCTAAATGATGTAATATTTTATTGCCATCTACTTCGCGAATTAATGAAACTCTTTCTTTATTACCATAAATAGTAATATCACCTGCTAAGCTTAATGCTTCTAAAACAGATATTTTCTCACTAGGTATCGTAAACACATTAGGACGTGAGACCTCTCCTAATATAGATACTCTAAAATTAAGTAGACGAACATCAACAATAGGATCTAGCAATAATTTTTGATCAACTAATAACGCTGTAATATCATCTCGTACTTCCTGTTTTGTTTTGCCTGCCACGGCTATTTCCCCTAAAATAGGAAACCGAATGTTACCGGTTTTATCTACCAAATAACCTGAAGCTTGTCCCAAAACACCGCTAACCATTGCTGTACTTGCACCAACTTGATTAGAGGTATTGAACATATCTGCAGCTTCTTTATTTACACTACTTACCGAAATACTTAACAAATCATTCTCATGAAGCGTATCTTCCAAATTTTCAAGTTTCGAAGAGTTATAAATAGAATTTGGCGCATCATAGAAATAGGTAGCTCTTTTCATACTTTCACATGAAAAAAGTAATATTATAAAAAGTATTCCTATAAAATTTCTTAATAATTGGCTCTTAAAAACCAAACATTTGTTCTTTATTAAATTCATAGTGTCTTTATTAAATCAATAACAATTAATGGCAAAAATACTAATATGCCTTTTCCTCACCTTTAATTATATTATAAACCGTATAAAATAATATGTGCAAATCTAAACCCATAGACCATCGTTCTACATAAAAGATGTCTAATCGCGTACGATTCTTAATATCAGAGGGTTTGATAATTTCACCTCTATAACCCATTATTTGAGCTAAGCCTGTAATACCTGGTTTCACAAAATGGCGCACTAAATATTTATCAATTGACTTTTCGTAATCATTAGTATGTACTACCATATGAGGTCTTGGACCAACAATACTCATATCACCTTTAAATACATTAATGAATTGTGGTAGTTCATCAATACTAGTTTTACGTATAAACTTACCAATTCTTGTAACACGCATATCGCCCTTTTTGGCCATTTGGGAATCAGAATCATTATTAACCGTCATAGAACGATATTTATAACACCAAAAAGTTTGTCTTTTATACCCATGCCGCTTCTGCTTAAAATAAAAATCTCCGGGAGAATCAAGCTTTATTAAAATATATAAAATAGGGCTTAGCCACGAAAGTATTAAAAGAATCACCAAACCAGAAAATACTATATCAAAGGCACGTTTAATTATGCGGGCATATTCTGTATCTAAAGGTACATTTCGTAAATTAAGAACTGGGGTGGTATTATAAGTTTCTACAGACATAGCGCGATTAAACACATCCATATCATTCAAAATAACTTTAAATCTAATCAGATTATTATCAGCAAAATCTACAAAGTTCTTTAGTTCTTCTTCGCTAAAATTAGATGCCACGCAATAAATGATGTCAACATCATAATTTAAAATATAACCGAATGAGTCATTAATTTGACCCAAATAAGTGGGACTCTTTGATTCTCTGTCTGAAAAATAACCCATGTAATGATAACCGAAAGTGGGGTTATCAAAGACTTTTCTAATTTTCTTTAAATTTCTGTCTCTACCAAGAACAACCACTTTAACACTATTCCGTCCAATAATCCTGAACTTGCCTCTTACCCAAAAAAACAAAACTCTATACCAAATGAGACAAATAGATAAAATAGCAAATACTAAATATTGATATTGAATCGATGGTATGCTTTCATCTCTTATAGCAAATAATGCAAAATAAGCGAGAAAGTAGACAAAGAGAATTTGTATGATTTTATGGAACCTAGTAAAAAATTGCTCTTTTCGTTCGGTAGTATAATAGTTTAAAATAAATGCAATAAACAGCCAACTACTATTATAGTAAGCGATATTAAATACATTCAAATAAGTCTCTGGAGTCAATATAAAAAATACCCCATTTATGATACATAAATGTAAGAATATAGAAATCGGAATTATAAAGTCGGAATTACGGTATTTCATTTATTAAAAAGGGGAACCTAATACTATGATTATTATAAGTTTTTAGTGCTTGCTTTGCAAAATTGAATAAAATTACTATTAGCGCCAATAACAATCGACGAATCAGGTATTTTACTTGATGATGTACTTGTGTAATACATGTAAACTTAATTCAATATCAAATAAGGTTAAACACTATTTCTAGAATTTACCGCCCGCTATTAATATTATTATCACTTGAATAATTTGAAAGAATCAAAATGAATTTAGGTAACAAATTCAATACTTTTGGTTGATTTCTACTTGAAGATACGAAACGGCTCCGCCGTTAAATCCACATGAAAAATTTCACGCTTTTAAGATAGCGCGAAAATTAAATTAGATTAGTGTTTAATGTATTTGCAATATTATTGACACATGTTAAGACGTAAAGTCTTACAAATACTTCAATTAAAGCAAATTAATAGTTATGGCAGGGCAAATAAAAGTAATTTGAGAGGAATAAAAAAGATAAGTGATCTAATTAAGACTAATTACACAAAAAAGAGGATAACTGATAATTCTGAAATATTAAACAATTCTCTTTTAGAGAATTATAAAAAATTATTTGTTATCATATAATATTTACTAAAACTTATTAATAAAGTGTTGCTATAAAGCTTATGCCACATCTCTAATTTTAGCAAGCAATACGATACCCAACCCGTTTAAAACAAGTTTGAGTTCATTTTTTCGAACTTCTTGTATTGTGGCCTCTCTATCTTTAAAAGCTCCTTTCTCAATAGTGATTAATTTCCCTTTTTGTAAATGCGAAGGTTTGATATTACAAATGTTATCATTAGACATCCATTCTTTAATAACGGCTATTTCAACATCGCGTACTATTGCAGCTTTCCCTAACCAGTACAAATATTTTTTTATATGGGAAGTTATAAAAACCGTATCTCTATCAGACTCTTTAAGTCTTACAAACAAGTAATTTTGAAAAACGGGAACTTCTATAACTTTTTTACGATCGCTCCATTGCCTAATTTCTTTCTTAACAGGACAATAAATTTCAAAGCCATGACGCTCTAAAATTTCAGCAACTTGTAGTTCTCTTTTAGTCTTGACGACCAAAACGAACCACTTTAATGTATTAGTGAGGGTTACATTACTTTCTTGCATTAAAAAGGGAGCTGGTTAGTTACTTTACAATTTTGCTTACAAATACTTTGGTCTTGTCAAGCACGTAATATGATAACGACCTTAACTTGTATATATTGCTACATATTAATTAACTAAAACCATGCCATTATAGAGGAATATTTAATACCATCTTTTTATTAAAAGTCAATACTTTATAAAAAATAACTCTTGTGCAAAAAATTAATAGAACCAATTAGAATTAGCAACTTAATTATTAATAAAAAATCAATTCAATTGTTAAAATAAATTTCAATTAACTTTGCAGTTATTTGACTTTTAAACTTTAATAAAGTACTGATTATCCTATTCTAAGTAATAAAAAACACCTTCTTTTTTGAATACCTTATATTTAAAACCCAATTTTAGATTTCAAATAAAATTTTATAAAGTAGAATTCATATGAAAATTTTAGTAACCGGAGCTGCAGGATTTATTGGTTATCATTTGGTTGAAAAACTAATTAAAACTGGACATGAGGTAATTGGTCTTGATAACATCAATGATTACTACGATATAAATTTAAAATATGCTAGACTAGAAGATTCAGGAATAAAACACCATCTCATTTCTAAAAATGGACAATTGACATTAAGCCAGAAGTACGGTAATTATCGTTTTACTAAAATGGATATTACAGATTTAACAAAACTGGAACATCTTTTTGAAAAAGAAAAATTTAATTACGTAGTTCATTTAGCTGCTCAAGCAGGTGTTCGTTATTCTATTGAGAATCCGCATGCATATGTACAATCTAATTTAGTAGGTTTTGTAAATCTTTTAGAATGTTGCAGAAATTATAAGATTGAGCACTTTTTATATGCTTCTAGCTCTTCTGTTTATGGCACAAATTCAAAAGTTCCTTTTTCAGAAGACGACAGCGTTGACAAACCGGTTTCTTTATACGCTGCTACTAAGAAAAGTAATGAGTTAATGGCACATACCTATAGTCATCTATACAATCTACCAACAACAGGCTTACGTTTTTCACTGTTTATGGACCATGGGGGCGACCAGATATGGCTCCCATACTTTTTGCAGATGCTATTACTAAAGGAAATCCAATAAAAGTGTTTAATAATGGTAATATGAGTCGCGATTTCACTTACATCGATGATATTATCAATGGTATTGAAATTTTGATCAATCATAAACCTAAAGTGAATGAAGACAATCTATTTTACCATATCTTAAACATTGGTAATGGACAACCTCAAAATTTATTAGACTTTATAATAGCCATTGAAAATAGTTTAGAGGTTACAGCCATAAAGGAGTATTTACCAATGCAAGCAGGAGATGTACCTAGAACGTGGGCAGACACCAAGCATTTACAAGAGTTGGGATATAAAAGTTCTATAGATATTAAAACCGGGGTTTCAATTTTTATTCAATGGTTTAAAAAGTATAATAAGTTATAAAATCAAAGCATCCAACAACTCCATCTTTGTAAAAAGACCTTTTAAGTACTAACATTACTTTTCAAGCTAACTTTTAAATCAAAAACAACCAAACATTTCCCTAAATTGCTCTCATGAAAAAACTAATACAATTCTTTGGTGCGTGGTACGGCGCAAAGAAAATAGGCGGCGGTAAATGTGGGTGTATAGGAACCTTTTTTGTGTTCTTGATATTATTTTGGTTATTGGGATATGTGTTTGAGGCTTTTTGATATTGGTTACTTCGGCTACGCTCAGCACAAGTGTTGGTTGTTGGTTATTTCGCCAAGTGCTAGACGCCTCACGCTAGACGCGTAATCTGCGCGTGGCGTATTGCGCATAGCGAACGGCGCTTCCTCTATTCTCTAACATCTATACTCTCTTCTCTCCCTCCTGCTTTCTCACCAGTTTTCTTTTGATCAAAAACCTTAACACTGGTTTTCATATCGGCATATCTTGGATCTTGTATGAAGTCTTGCTTTTGCATTTTAATAACTTCAATGCTCAAGAAACCGAATTCACTGACCACCTTACCGTAAAATCTATAAATTCCTCTTCCTCTAAACATATATTTTTTAGCTACGGGCGGAAACAGCACGGTATCAAAAACTTGCCCTTGTTGATCTAATAACGTGGCAAAGAACATAGCTTTTTTTGTATGTGTTCTAGTTCGTTTTACCGTTATTAAATATCCGTAGATATCGATATTTCTGTTTAAATACCGCTCTAAATCTTTACTACCAGAACTATTTAATGGTGCTTCTACCAAAAGCTCAAACGGACTGCATAAACTAAAGCCTAACAACTCTAGCTGTGTAAAAGCGACTTCTAAATTGGTACTATATAATGACGGAATCTTAAAATGTTGGTGACGTGGGGCAAACAGTTTTGGGTGGTCTATTTTCTTCGTCTTGTTCAAAAACAAATGTGCTTTCCAAAGTAATTCATGTTTGTTGGTTTTGATAAACCGGAATGCATCAATCCGTATTAAAATACTGACTTGTTCTATGGAGATAATCAGTCTATCCAAAAAATCTTCCAACGATATAAAATTACCTTTTACAAAGCGTTCTTTTAAAATACGCTCCATCACCCGTTGTTCCAATTCCCGCAAATAGCCTAATCCTAAATACAGATCTTTACCATAAATCTTATTTGCCGCATTACTTCTATTGACGCAAGGCGGATGAATTGTTGCCCCCAACATACGGGCTTCATGTACATAGAATTCGGGTTTATAAAATCCGCCACCATTATTGAGCACCGCCACCATATATTGCAACGGATAGTAGGCACGTAAAAACAAACTTTGATAGCTTTCTACAGCGTACGATGCCGAATGCCCTTTGGCAAATGCATAGCCTGCAAAACTTGCTACCTGATTCCAAATCTCCTGAATGAGCTTTTCTGCATATCCCTTTTTACGGCAGTTGTCCATAAATTTATCCTGCACTTTTTGAAACTCCTCCCGTGAACGGAACTTACCACTCATTCCACGCCGTAGCACATCGGCTTCGCCCAAGTCTAGATCTGCAAAATGATGGGCTACTTTAATGACATCTTCTTGATAGACCATAACTCCGTATGTCTCTGGCATAATTTCCAGCATTACCGGGTGTGCCAACTCTTCTGCCCTGCCCTTGTTACGATGGCGAAGAATATACTCTCGCATCATTCCGCTTTTAGATACTCCCGGGCGAATAATGGAACTTGCCGCTACCAAACCCAAATAGGTATCTACCTCTAGTTTTTTCAACAGCATCCGCATAGCGGGAGATTCCACATAAAAACAACCCATGCACTGCGCAGTTTTTACCAAATTATTGACTTTCGGGTCTTTTTTAAATGCCTTGATATCATGAATATCAAACTTGGCAAATTC
>Ga0209295_1000399_pt1 | contig 23038 bp, 23 predicted proteins | sample Porto_5metaG_FD_187428 | JGI IMG/M metagenome (GOLD analysis project Ga0209295, IMG submission 187428) | Marine algal microbial communities from Porto, Portugal - Porto_5 metaG (SPAdes) (version 2) | ecosystem: Host-associated > Algae > Red algae > Unclassified | place: Portugal: Porto... | reverse complement strand
CTTTGAAATCCTTATCCCGAATCGGGGTTCGGGACAGGCTGTGCTAAGGCTATGTGCGGCTTTCAAAAAATCCTTAGACAAAAAAAATACTTCGCATTATGGGACATCTTATTTAATTTCTTTCACTAAGTTGTCAATAGTATACCGCGAAACTAACTCGCAACTCGCTAACTCACAACTCGAAACTTAAATACAATGCAACAATTTTTTAAATTTATATTCGCCTCCTGTCTCGGAACGGTATTGGCTTTGGGTGCGCTCATAATGATATTTGGTGGTGCTGCTGCTTCATTGGGAAACAGGGCGGAAAAAGTAACGGTCAAATCCAATTCGATACTAAAATTGACACTTTCCGACCCCATTCCCGAAAAAACCAATAACATGGCAGCAACGGGAACTTTCGATTTATCTGCCTTGAATGATTCACCTTTGGGCTTGACGGATATATTGAACACCATCGAAGCCGCAAAAGATGATGATAATATCAAAGGCATCTACATGGAACTCGCCGCACCAGCGGCAGGTATGGCTACGATGAGTGTCTTGCGTGATGCACTCGAAGATTTCAAAGAAAGCGGTAAATTTATTGTTGCCTACGGCAATTACTATACACAAGGCGGCTACTATATGGCGTCTGTTGCCGACAAACTCTACCTCAATCCCGTGGGCGGTATCGCTATGCAAGGCTTTGCGGCACAAATACCATTTTTCAAAAATATGCTGGACGAATGGGGCATAAAAGCGCAGGTATTTTATGCAGGTAAATTTAAAAGTGCCACCGAACCTTTCCGACGCACGGAAATGAGCGAAGAAAATCGCCTCCAAGTCGAACAATACCTCAATGAAGGTTACGATATATTCTTGACAGATATGGCAAAAAGTCGCGGTAAATCTGTTACCGAATTAAAGCAAATGATAAACGACCTTTCGGTAAGAAATGCCGAAGATGCAATTACTTACGGATTAGCAGACGGCTTAATGTATAAAGACCAAGTACTCGAAGACCTCCGCGACCGCTTGGGCTTAGAAGATGACGATAAAATCGAAGGTATTTCGCTCAAAAAGTATAATAAATCAGTTAAGAAAAAGTCTAATTTTGGCGCATCAAGCAGAATCGCTGTAGTATATGCCGAAGGTAGTATCGTAGATGGAAAAGGCGAAACAGGCAATATCGGCGGCGACCGCTACGCAAAAATAATTCGTAAAATCAGAAAAGACGACAAAGTGAAAGCTATTGTATTGCGTGTCAATTCGGGGGGGGGTAGTGCTTTGGCTTCTGATATTATTTTGCGCGAATTGATGGTCGCGAAAGAAGAAGGCAAAAAGGTCATCGTTTCAATGGGTGACGTGGCGGCTTCGGGCGGTTATTATATCGCTTGCGAAGGCGATAAAATATTTGCCGAACCGAATACGATTACGGGCTCTATCGGCGTATTTGGTTTGTTGCCAGGGCTTAATAAATTGATGAAAGACGAAATTGGGATTACATTTGACACTGTAAAAACGGGTCAATATGCGACGCTTGGTACACCATTTTTTGACATCAACGAAACAGAAGGGAAAATCATCCAACAAAGCGTAGATGAGGTCTACCAAACCTTCAAAGAGCGTGTAGCCGCAGGGCGCGACATGACCGTAGATGCCGTAGATGAAGTCGCACAAGGGCGTGTATGGACAGGGCAAAAAGCCGCAACAATCGGCTTGGTCGATGAACTCGGCGGACTTGACGACGCTATCGCCGCAGCTGTAGAACTCGCTGATATTGAGGACTATAGAGTTAAAGAATATCCGCAAACTAAAGAGCCGCTCCAACAGCTTTTGGATGATATTATGGGCAAAGACCAAACGAAAGCATACACCCAATCGCGCATCAAAGCAGAACTCGGCGAGGAGTTTTATCAGTATTATCAATACGCAAAAGAAATTCAAAATATGAAAGGGGTACAAGCACGTATGCCATTTATGATTGAGATAAAGTAAGACGGTGGACGGTAGACGGCTGACGGACGCTTCGCTGACGGCTATAGACTATCGACCATCAACTATCGACTTTTTTTTACACAAACACAAATCGACAACGCCTGCATTCTTTGAATGTGGGCGTTTTTTTGGTTTGGTGTTAATTCAGTACAGGTAGCCCATCATATCCAAGTCATCCTCCGTCCATGTCGCTCCCTGTTTGATGGGTTTATACATCAGGCAGTCGCCCATGTTTTTTGATATAACGCCAATCGTTTTCCCTTCATCAATGCCCGACCAAGTGACTTTATTATTCGATAATTTGAAGCCATTATTCAGATACACTTTATGTTCGTCGGCAAAAAGTAGAATGAAGTCAGCTCTCCCTCTGAATTGTGCTTCCACAGTTTCTAACAATTTTGACCCCATCCTATTTCCCTGATATTTACTCGCAACGCATAAATCAATAATTCCAACGACATCAACCAATCGTCCACCCAAGTTCATTGCTCGATAATCAATACCGACTTGTCCGACAACGGTATCATTTTCTTTTACCAAAATACGTTCGTGTGGAATTTGTTTGAAAAAAATGCGGTTGGGGAAAATATTGTCGAAGGAAGCGTTTAGGGAACACGAAAAAAATAATCTACCCGAATTGACGCAGCTATTTTTTCTATGTGTTTTCTCAAATTTGACGCGAATACTCCCTGTATTTAAGGAAAATTTGAGGAGACACATAGGGAAAAGAGCAATTCAAACGGGTAGATTATTTTTTCGTGTTCCCTTAGCAGCGTTAGTATTTGGGTGTGCTCTTTTTGGGAGAGTTGGGCGCTTGTTTTAGTTTGAATTTTAAGCATGTTGGTGGTGATTGGTTTTGATTTTTTAGAGCGTGTTTAAAAATTTAATTCTGATTCATTGCAAAAATTTCAGTGCCCAATGAATTTCTGATGGTATTTGGGGTATGTTTAGAAAAGCAGTTGACACTTTTAGCTTCAAAAAAGTAATGTAAAATGTAAAATAATAAATGTAAAATGTAAAAGTTGTAGGACGCGAGAAGAGTAAATTGTATTTTAATTAGTTGATTTTGTGTTTTTAATAAAAAAAAATAATAATGTTTTTATGCGTACTATCGGCACTTTTACATTTTACATTTCAAAAAAGTGTCCACTACTTTTCTGCGAAATTTAAACATGCCGAATTTGGCGTTTAATTTCTTTCACTTATTCTTACACAACTATTCCGACTTCTTAATCGTTCTATAAAATAAGTGTAAATTTACCCATATTAAAAGCCCATCCAACTATGAAACAATATTTACAACATATATTTTTATTTCTTTCTATGATAATTGCTTTCCACGCGAATGCAACGCATAATCGTGCGGGAGAGATTACTTATGAACAAACAGACGACCTCGAATTTCGGGTCACCGTCACGACTTATACCAAGACGAGCAGCATACCTGCAGACCGCGACAGCCTTGAGCTGTGTTGGGGCGATGGAACGTGTGAATATGTTTATCGGGTCAATGGAATGCCCGGAGCAGGCGGTGTTCCGCAAGGCGAACCGCTGCCTAATAATATTAAGTTTAACCAATATATTTCCACGCACACTTATCCGGGAAGATTCACCTATTTTATCACGATGACCGACCCCAATCGCAATGCCGACATTCTCAATGTCAACTTCCCTAATTCCGATGCGATCCCCTTTCATTTGAGTACCAAACTCGTCATTCTCAATCCTCAATTTCAAGGCACAAACAATACCCCAACACTCCTACAGCCCCCTATAGACAACGGAAATGTAGGGCAACCCTTTGTACATAATCCCAACGCTTTTGATATTGAAGGCGACAGTTTGTCTTATCAACTTATTGAACCTCTACAAGATACAAATACCGTAGTTGACGCATATTTTTATCCCGATGAAGTGGAAGTCGGTCCCAACAATCAGATTTTTCTCGACGAACAAACCGGAGAATTTCGATGGGAAAGCCCACAACGAGAAGGCGAGTATAATATCGCTTTTCTCATCAATGAATACCGAAACGGGCAGCTAATTAGTTGTATGATACGCGATATGCAGATTACAATTTTGGACGAAGATAATCGACCGCCGGAGATAGAAGTGGAGCGCGAATTTTGCGTAGTAGCTGGAGATACGCTTCAATTTAATGTGATTTATGACGACCCCGATAGCTTGCAATTGGTGCGGCTGACTTATACGGGCGGACCTTTTGTGACGGCGATTAGTCCGGCGACGATGCTGGTTGATACAGGCTATGTAGTGCCGCCCGATACCGCGATTTTTTTCTGGGCAACGACCTGCGACCACATCCAAGACCAATATTATCAAGTCGTTTTCAAAGCCGAAGATGATTACACCCTTCCGATGGGCGATCCGCGTCCGCTTTCTACGCAAGAAACGGTGCGTATTCGGGTCGTCGCACCACCGCCGGAAAATGTCACGACAGAGGGCGGCAGCGGTCAAGTAGAGGTTTGTTGGGAGGCACCTTACAGCTGCGAAATGCCCGAAGAACGCTTTAGAGGTTTTTCTATATGGCGACGCGATTGTGACGGCACTTTTGAGCCGGATTCTTGCACAACGGGCTTAGCAGGTTCGGGCTACGTCGAAATAATGGATAGCATAAATGTTGTTTTAGGTGACACAACTTATTGTTTTACAGATGATTCGGTCGAACGCGGACGCTGTTACTGCTACCGTATTCTCGCAGATTTTTCAGAAATAAATAATGCGGGTTTTCCTTTTAATTTTGTAGAAAGTCTCCCTTCTGAAGAGGCTTGCGTACAACTTAGCCGCGACCTGCCCCTCATCACCAATGTAAGCGTAGAAAGCACCGATATTACTAACGGAATGATGGAAGTCCGTTGGTCAAAACCCAATCCCGACGACCTCGATACGCTCCAAAACGGACCGCCTTATCTCTATGAATTATACCGTTCGGAAGGCTTTAATTTGGCTGCGCCAGAATTGGTTTATACCACTTCTGCGCCTTCATTTTGGCAGGCGAATGATACGATTTTTACGGATAATAATTTAAATACATTAGAAAATTCTTATACGTACCAAGTTGCTTTTTTGGTGGAAAATAATGATTCGCTTGGCGTGACGGAAGAAGCCTCTTCTGTGTATCTTTCGATTGCGGCTTCCGACGAAATGAATACCCTCGCATGGGAATTTGATGTTCCGTGGAATAATAGTGAGTATACCATCTTTCGACTGAATGATGCGACCATGCAATTCGATTCAATTGACGTAACGACAGCGCAAGAGTACGTGGATGAAGGACTTATGAATTATGTCGAATACTGTTATTACATTCGCAGCAAAGGCACTTATGGCATTTCAAGTATCCTTGACCCACTCTTTAATAATTCGCAAGAGGCTTGTATTACACCGATAGATACGATGCCGCCTTGTCCGCCGATATTGGAAGTCGTCAATGACTGCCCAATGGCTGCCGACTCGCGCCCTGCCGATACCTTTCAGAATTTTCTGACTTGGAATAATCCGAATAATAGCTGTGCAGATGATGTCGTAGGTTATAACGTTTTTTATGCCCCGATGGAAAGCGGTGAGTTTACTTTGATAGAAACCCACACCAATGCAGAAGACACGACCTACGCACACACACCGGGCTTGTCGATTGCCGGATGCTACACCGTTACGGCGATAGACTCGGTTGGCAATGAGAGTGTTATGAGCAATATCGCTTGTGTAGACAATTGCCCAATTTACACCCTCCCCAATGTTTTTACACCAAATGACGACGGCAATAATGACCGTTTTATTCCATTCCCTTATCGTTTTATTGAAAAAATAAATATTAAAATTCATAACCGTTGGGGTGGATTGGTGTTTGAAACATCAGACCCCGACATCAATTGGGATGGCACGAATTTGAAAGGAGAACCACTCGCCGAAGGCGTTTACTATTACGGTTGCGAAGTCTTTGAACAACGCCTAAATGGCACAGTACAACGCGATAAAGGTTTGAGTGGATTTATACATATAATCAGATAATGATTAATGTATAACGATTAATGATTAATGGAATACCGTGTGTAAAAGAGAATTGTGCGAAGCACAGTTAAAACACATTAGCCGTTAATCGTTAATGATTAATCATTAATCATTAAAATCATGTTTACAGGAATCATAGAAGCACTTGGAAATATCCAAAAAATAGAACAAGAAGGCGCGAATTATCACTTTACTATAGAATCTGCGGTTTCGAGTGAATTAAAAATTGACCAGAGTGTCGCGCACAATGGCGTTTGCCTTACGGTAGTCGAGCAAGAAGCTGACAATCACGTAGTTACGGCGATATTGGAAACGATGGAACGCTCCAGTTTGGGGAAGCTCGCGGTAGGAGATACCATCAATCTCGAACGCGCTATGCTCGCCAATGCCCGTCTCGACGGACATATCGTACAAGGTCATGTTGATACGACAGGCGAATGCATTTCCGTAAAAGAAGCGGAAGGGAGTTGGTATTATTCGTTTCGATATACACTTACGGATGAGTTGCTACTCGTCGATAAAGGTTCGATTTGTATCAATGGTGTGAGCCTTACGGTCGTCGAACCTGTTGATGATACTTTTTCGGTGGCTATCATTCCCTATACCCACGAACACACGACTTTTAAGAACCTCAAAGCAGGTGATACGGTGAATTTGGAGTTTGATATTTTGGGAAAATATATTGCTAAATATGCTAAGGTTTATATGAAACCGTAGCGTAATGCCTCCGGCTTGCGCCGCATTAGTTTAGCGATAGTACGCGGCGCAAGCCGGAGGCGTTACGCTACGGTTATCCAACTTATGAAATATATCGTATTACTTCGCGGCATCAACGTCAGCGGTAAAAACAAACTGAAAATGACAGACCTTCGCGCGATGCTTGAAGCGATGAAGTTTGCCAATATTCAGACGTATATCCAAAGCGGAAATATCGTTTTAGAAGCCAAAGAAATGCCCAATATCGAATTGGCACAGTGCGTAAAAACACAAATCAAAACAATCTTTGATTACGATGTGCCGACGCTGGTATTGAGGGTAGGGGAGTGGCAAGCCATTTTTCAGAATAACCCTTTTCTCACAAAAAGAAATGAAGATATAACAAAATTACACGTCACGATACTCGCTGAATTGCCCGATAAGGACTTGATTAACAACCTAAAAGACATCCAACATAAAGCCGATGAATTTGAAATTGTCGGTAATAATATCTACCTGTTTTGCCCCGACGGTTACGGTAGAACGAAATTCACCAACACTTTTTTTGAACGAAAATTGAAAGTCGCCGCCACTACACGGAATTGGCGGACGGTGGGAAAGTTGGTTGAGATGGTGGAATAAAAAAGCCCACTCCGAAGGAGTGAGCTTTTGAATATTTAGTCAATTCAATCTCAATTAATCTAACTTCTCCTGTGCCATTTGCACGAAATTGAAAGTCGGTAGAATTATTGGATTATAGCCTGAGTTTAGCGTCAAATTAGAAACGAAAGTCCGTAAATAGGGGAAAGCGATAGCGGGCGCATTGATTTTGAGAAGTGGTGATGACTGTTCACTCTTTGAAATATTTTTATCAGTAGTAAAATGGGCGTTTGCCTTTAGAAGTAGCTCAAACTCGTCCTCTTTTTTCATGTTTAGATTGAATATGACGTTGAAATAATTTGGAAATTCCTCTTCAGGGGAAAAATATACATTCATATCAAGAGAACTGGCAAGTCCGTCAGTAGTTATGTTTGAATCGAAGGTATCAACTTTGTATTGAATGTCAGTAAATTGTATGTGTTTGAGTTTTATATTCATCTTTAGGCTGCTTCTGCATAATCAGGACTGCAATTATCTAAGCCCTGAATAGAAAGGTTTCCAACAAAGTTTCTTGGAGATGTTTTTACACGAATATCATCAAGAAGTTCACCTTTGATAAATTGTTCTATTCGTTGCCTTTCTTCTCTTTCTCGTGCAAATTTTAACCATCTTTGCAAATCTTCCTTAGAAAAAGAATAGAGAATTTCGTCGAATTGTTTTTCAAGTTTTTCGATGTCTAACATAAAATTATATTTAACATTGTTCTCCAAGAAACAAATTGAAATTATGAATTTCGCTCAGACTGAATACAACAACTTGGATTCTTCTTTTATAGTACAAGAATTTCGTTTTACCATATTCTTCATATCCTATAACAGAGTATTTTCGATTTGGTTTATTTTTGGAATTAGAAGGCAAATCATCATAAAGAATACCTGTAATACCTAATTTGCCCCAAAAGTTATATTCAAGAAACTCATGGACTTCTTTTAAAGTTGTTCTTTCCTCTTTTTGTTGAAAATAATTTATTGCTTTCTCAAGACAACGCAAGAAAAAGAAGTAGTGCTGCTCATTAAAAACAACATTCAAACAATTTTCAACGTCAATTTCAGCAGAATACACATCGTAATATCCTGTATTACGTACCTTGAAATCCTCACCCCAATATTTCGCAAATTCTACTTCTGTCCAAAAATAATATCCCGAACCGAGCCACGCATTTCTATAATCACATAGAATAGGACTATCCAACTCACCTTCAATTCTAAACTCTTGAGTATGATAGCCAACAAGGTATTCCTTACTATTTACGGTTATTCGTTCCAAATCGTTCAGTTTTGAGGTTTATTTTTACCCACCAAAATCATCAAAAGCAATATTTTCTTCCGGTACACCGAGTTCGTCGAGTGTTTTGATAACGGAAGCATTCATCGCTGGAGGTCCGCAGAAATAGTATTCTACTTCTTCCGGTTCGGGGTGATTTTTGAGGTATTGCTCGTAGGCAACACTCATTACATAACCTTTGAAGCCATCGCCTGTATCGTTGATGTCTTTCATTTCATCCCAATTGTCTTCCGGCAGTGGATTGTCCAATGAAACATAGAATTTGAAATTTGGAAATTCTTCTTCTATTTTTCGGAAATCCTCTACGTAAAACAACTCGCGTTTAGTACGTCCACCGTACCAGAATGATACTTTGCGGTCAGTCGTTTTGAGCGTGTGAAAGAGGTGGAATAAGTGTGAGCGCAAGGGCGCCATACCTGCACCACCACCAATGTAGACCATTTCCTTTTTGGTCGGCTTGATGAAAAACTCACCGTAAGGACCGGAAACCGTCACCTTATCGCCAGACTTTGCACCAAAGACATAAGACGAACAGATACCCGGATTGACTTTCATCCACGCATTTGCAGCTCTATCCCAGGGCGGCGTAGCTATACGAATATTGAGCATGACGATATTGCCCTCTGCGGGGTGATTCGCCATAGAGTATGCACGGAAAATCGGCTCATCATTGACCATCTTCAAATCCCACAAACCGTATTTATCCCATTCTGATTGGAACTCATTTTCAGGTTTGCCCATACGCGGGTGGGAGGTGATGTCGATTTCTTTAAAATCAACTTCGGTCTTAGGCACATCAATTTGAATGTAGCCACCTGCCTCAAAATCAAGCTCTTCTCCTTTCGGCAATTCTACTACAAATTCCTTGATAAACGAAGCAACGTTATAATTCGACTTAACGGTACACTCCCATTTTTTGATACCAAAAATTTCTTCCGGTACACGAATGTCCATATCGCTGCGCACCTTGACTTGACAAGCCAAACGCCAGTTGTCGGCAGCTTCTTTGCGTGTCAAGTGGTTCATTTCGGTAGGTAATGTATCGCCACCGCCTTCATCTACCTGACACAAACACATGGCACATGTACCACCACCACCGCAGGCGGAAGGCAAGAACACATTGCGCTCCGAAAGTGTAGAAAGTAAGGTCGCGCCCGGCGAAATAAGGATTGGATTTTCCCTATCGCCATTCACAACAATTTTCACTTCACCTTGCGGCAAAAGCTGTTTTCTCGCATAAATCAACATCCCGGCAATACCGGAAATGACCAATCCAAAAACTACTACTGCTGAAACTATTAAACCCATAAGATTTTATAAATGTAAAATGCAAAATGTAAAATATTAAATGTAAAAGGAATGAACGCGAGTATTTTATGAATTAATATTTTTCAAAAAAATGAAAAATATTTCTAATAAAAAAGATTCACGTAACACTACTTTTGAGTTTAGTGAAAGAAAATAAATAACTTGCCCCATTATGCTTGTTCTTTTCCCTTCTAAAAAACACAAAAAATAGTTCCGTAGATGGCTATGCAACGATTTTTTGAATTCTTTAGAAGGTTCTACTGAAATAAGGATATTTTTAAATTATTTTATAATAAAAAATATTTATAAATAATTGATTTTTAATAATAAATAAATTACAAAATAATTTTAATTAATTAAAAAATGGCTATATTTCAGTGCGACCTTAGAAGAAAAAATTACGGCGCATTATGGAACAATTTATTTAATTTCTTTCACTACATTTGATATTTCACGTTTTACATTAAAAAAAATATCAATAGAAAAATTCTTTTATAAAAAAACCGTCGGTCGTTCGCCGTCAAGCGAAGCGTCCGTCTACCGTTACTTGCCTGCCGTAAGAGCTGCCGGGTCAATACCCATCAGGCTCATAAAAGCGATGCCCATCAATCCGGTTAGGATAAAAGCGATACCCAAGCCGCGCAATGCAGGTGGTACAGCCGAATAGCGCAATTTTTCACGAATCGCGGCGATAGCTACGATTGCGAGGAAAAAACCGAAGCCCGAACCAATACCAAAGGCTACCGATTCGCCAAAAGCATATTCACGCGAAACCATGAAAAGTGAACCACCGAGAATCGCACAATTTACTGTAATCAAGGGCAGAAAAATACCCAGAGCAGTATAAAGCGTTGGCGAAAATTTTTCAATAACCATTTCTACGAGTTGTACCATTGCAGCAATAACGGCAATGAATAGAATCAGTCGCAGAAAGGTCAGATCCATTTCCACACCAACGATACCCGACAAGATATTCGTACTTGGTTCGAGGAGGTAGGTGTAAATCACCCAATTAATCGGCATCGTGATAGCGAGTACGAAGATAACCGCCGCACCAAGTCCAACCGCCGTTTTGACCGTCTTTGATACCGCCAAATATGAACACATCCCCAAGAAATAGGCGAGTACCATATTTTCGATAAAAGCAGCTTTGATAAATATATTTAAATATTCCATTTTATTTAGTTGATTGGTTAATTGGGGAATGAGTTAATTAGAAAACGTGAAGTTTATAACTGCGGACTGCCGACCGACAAGCCGCCGACCAAATCTAACTCACATCTACCAACTTCGGATTCCAACTACGCTGTATCCATATCATAATCCCAATAACGAATAGAGCTGCCGCAGGAAGTACCATCAAACCATTATTGGCATACCAGCCAAAAAACATACTACCCCAACCCGCAGAAACGGTATCAATCAAATAATCTGAATTAGGACCGATAAGTTTGAAGCCCGCGAAAGTTCCTTTTCCGAAAACTTCGCGAATAGCAGCCACTAAAATCAAGATGCCACCATAGCCCAAACCATTGCCGATACCATCGAGAAATGACCGCCAGGGCTTGTTTGCCATTGCAAATGCTTCTAAACGTCCCATCACGATACAGTTGGTAATGATAAGACCAATAAATACAGATAATTGCTTATAAACGGTAAATGAAAAAGCTTTGAGTACTAACTCAACCACTGTTACGAGAAATGCAATGACGACCAACTGCACTATCATACGCACTTGCTTAGGCATACTATTTCGCAGTAAGGAAACGGTCAAGTTGGCAAAAGCGCAGACAAAAACCACTGCAATCGCCATTACGAAGGAAGGTACAACCAGCGTAGTCACCGCCAATGCCGAACAGATACCAAGTACCTGTACAGTCACCGGATTATTATCATTGAGTGGATCAGTAATTAGGAGGCGCTCTTTTTTTCCAAATAAGGGTTCGCTCTCTTTGACCGCCACGTTTTTTTCTAAAATATCAGCCATTATTATTCTTTTATTTTGTAAAAATATTCAAGATACGGACCCATGCCATTTCTTATCATTGCCGTTACGCCATCTGCCGTTACGGTTGCGCCCGAAATACCATCTACTTCATACTGTGCGTACTGTGGGTCGTCTCGTTGCCCACCTTTTCTTACATTAAGGTATTCTCCTGTTTCATCATTATAAATTTTATCACCGATAAAATTCTTTTTAAAATCGGAATTGTCTTTAATTTCTGCACCAAGTCCGGGCGTTTCGCCAGTATGGTCAAAGGTAACTCCTACAATAGTACGAAGGTCGTTTTGAAGTGCAACTGACCCCCAGATTTTGTCCCATAATCCATTACCTCGCATACTGGTGATATAGTAATCTTCACCGTTATTATCATAAACGTATAATGGGTAAATGCGTTCTGCTTTTGGCTTTTTTTCTTCTTTCGCCATATCAATTTTCTCAGCTTTTACGCCATCTACGAGATTGCCTTCGGAATCAATTACGAGTTGTTTGATGCTTGCAAAAGTCTCTTCTACTTCATCGTCAGGAAGTTCTGCCATTTTTGGATCGATGGCACTCAGGATGTCTTTTTTCTTGAATAATGCCTCATTTTTGAGCTGCATTGGCTTCAAAGAAGTTGCTAAAAACGCCAAGACTACCGCTACTACGGTTGTCAGTACGAGAGTGTATAAAAATACGTATTTGTTACTATGCACTTTTAATTTTTTTAATGAATGAATTTTGAATTTTTAATGAATGAATTATTTTCGTCCGATTCATTCATTCAAAATTTATTCACTCATTCATTGAGAAGAAACTCGTTTCAATCGTTTGGAAATATTTGCTTCTAAAACATAATAGTCGATAAGCGGTGCAAACACATTCATAAATAGAATGGCTAACATCCAACCTTCGGGATATGCCGGATTGAGTACGCGAACTATCATGCCCACTACACCAATCATAAAACCATAAATCAATTTTCCGGTAGGCGTAGAGGCAGCCGTCACAGGGTCAGTAGCCATAAATGCCATTGCAAAAAAGAAGCTACCCATCCAAAAATGATATTGCCACGGTACTGACATGAAAACATGAAAATCACCAACAATGTTCATTAAAATAGCAGTAGCTGCAGCACCAAAGACCATTGAGAGCATGATACGCCAGCTCGCAATGCGAAGTACCAACAATAAAGCTGCACCTATCAATATTACAGGCTTGCAAGTCTCGCCAATAGAACCCGGAATTGCACCCCAAAACATTTGGGCATTGGTGTAGTATTCTTGTACTGCACCCCAACCTTGTTTGGAAGCCAGCGCGAGCGGTGTCGCGCCCGTCCAGCCATCGGGTGCGTTCGAGATGACGTATTTAGTAAAGGTCATCCCTTCGGGAATTGCCGTTATTCCAAGTGCAGACATCGTAGCTGCTTTCATACCAACTAAGCTATGCAACCAGTTGTAATCGTAAGCCACCCAGCAAATATCACCCGAAATTTCAACCGGATATGCAAAGAACACGAATACCCGCGCAAGCAAAGCGATATTCAAGACATTCATACCTGTACCACCAAAGGCTTCTTTACCAATAATAACCGCGAAAGCAATCGCTATTGCCAACATCCATAAAGGCAAATCCGGTGGCATAATCAAAGGAATCAACGCTCCCGATACCAAATAACCTTCCTCAATCGCATGACCTTTTTTAGCCGCATAAACGAACTCTATACCCAAGCCTACGAGATTGGACACAACAAAAATCGGTATGATTTGGAGAAGACCATAAAGTAGTTTGGAGAAAAAGTTGTCCAAGAAACCACCAGACATTCCCAAAGCGGTATAATGCTGATGACCTATATTATACATACCAAAAATGTAGCACAAAGCCAATGCTTGCACAACCAAAAACATGGTACGTTTCAAATCCATACCATCGCGGATATGTACGCCGCCTGCCTTGCGTGTAACGTGGTTAGGTGCATAAGCGAAGGTAAAAAAGCCATCGTAAAGTGTATGTAACATACGCTTTTCTTTGGGCGGCTCTATTTTTTTAACAAAGTCTAAAAATTTACTCATTTTTAGTTGATCAGTTTATAAAATTAACTGGTTTATAAGGTATATATGTTTTACTGTAAATAAATTTTCACAGTAATTTTTTCTCAATTATATCTTTGAAATCCTGCGCTGTTAGAATTTCTACTTTAGGGAACGGAATTTTGTCAAGAATCTTGAAATGCTTATCATCACTTACCAGATATTTCGCATCACAGGCAATTGCACAATCTGCAAATTTATTATCGTCAGCGTCTGCCTTAATCAAATTCCATTTGTAGTACTTCGTTATCCACCTTACATTAGGAGCGTTTTCTGTTAAATCCAGAACATATTCTGCGAAAAAACTACCCATGTGTTCTTTGATGATTTCTTCGTATTCTAACAAAATATCAGTCGTTACGCAAAGTTCATATTCTTCATTCACGAAGGCATTGAATATTGGGTAATATTTTGACTTGTCTGAAATACAAACAAGCAGAACATTGGTATCAAGGACAATTCTCAAAGCACTTAATTTTTAGGGTTGTAAGGCGTTCTTTTATGTGTATTCAGCAACCTATCCATGTCTTCATTCGTCCAATTGTTTTCGTCCCAAATCTCATTCGCCATTTCAGTAATTCTACTCGCTAAATACTTGGTAATCAGTCTTTTGATTTCAATCAAATCTTTATCTTCCAAATCTCTTGTAAAGAGTTTGAGTATTTCTAATTGATGTCGATTTAAATTTTGTATTGGCTGTACTGAATTCATATCAATTATTTTTGATTTGTGCTACAATATGTTGCTTTTTTCTATGGGTACATGTATTGTTCAATATAAAAATCATCTTTTTCATCAGAGTCGAAATAACTAACGATTTCTCCTCCGTTTAAATAGTCAAAGAGAAAATTATGTAACTCAATTCTAGAATTCCCTATTATCTTTCTTCCGGTTAATTTATCTACATTAATTATCAAACCGCAATTAGAACACTGAAGTCCTTCTTGACATTCAAATGGGAAATTGTTTTGGTTTAACTTTGGTCTGTTTTTGAATTTTTTGATTAGAATCTCAATAACCTTATTATATAAATTGAATTTACATTGTGGACAAATTGCACATTGCTTCAATTCTTCTTCTCCCCATTCAATAATTTCAATTTTATCATCTTCATTCTCGTAAAAAAAATAATCCTCATCTCCAATGAACCAGTTAATTTCATTGAACCCAATTGTCAAAAAACTCTTTAATTCGCTTAAATTCCATGTCATTAGACTTTCGCGACGCTCAACTTGTTCAATAATTCTTCGATGCCATCCCTTCGATAGCTCCTCAACGCTGACCTTAATCTTTTCAATGTCTTTTTTTCTTGTCCGAGATTTTGACAAAAGATAGAAGTTATTGGTTACTCCCATTATTCATTTTGATAGTAACCAAATTAGCTTTCTCTAACTATATCCAATCCCTGTCTCAAAATATCCTGTACATTCGTTTTCGACGTACAAGCAAACTCACAAAGCGCGACATCTTCTGGTGCGAGTTCGTAAATACCCAGACCTTCCATGCGCTCAAAATCATTCGACAAAATCGCTTTTATCAAATGCTGCGGATACACATCCATTGGCAATACGGATTCGTACTGACCTGTGACTACGAGGGCGCGAGGTTCGCCGTGTGTATTGGTTTCTGCTTCGTATTTAATATCGGGAAATGCTGAACCGGGAAAAGTAGCCGATACACTCGGACGTACTGCGACCGGATTCATCCAGCCAAATAATTGGTATTCATCATTTTCATGTAAAACGGTAATTTGGTCATCATAAAACCCAAGATAACCGTCATTATCAATCTGCTTTCCAGTCAAGACATCACCGGCTACGGTACGTGTTTTGTGTTCTGTCAGAATATTATTTTTCAAAATATCTTCTACATTCGCACCAAGAGGGACGCGGAAGTATTTGGGATTGCGCAACTCTGCACCAGTGACTGCAATTGTACGCTCGGCTTTGTATTTTCCTGTAACAAATAAGTCTCCGATAATCGCTACATCCTGCGGATTGACGACCCAAACAACTTCATCTTTATTAATAGGTGCAGTGTGGTGAATTTGTATACCAACATTTCCGGCAGGATGCGGTCCTTTAAACCAATGTTTTTCTACATTCTCTGCGCGAGTAAACGCCAAAGCCGGAGGGCTGTCTACGTTTGCATTGAGTCCTAAATGTACTTTTCCACCGGTCAATTTTGCGAGTACATCCAAACCGCGTTGAAAACCCGCGGCATTTTTTTGTATCACAAAATCAAGGTCGGGTGCGAGCGGTGCAGTATCGAAAGTCGATACAAAAATATCGCGCGGTACATCCGTCGGGTCAGCCACCAATTCAAAAGGACGCTGACGTATAAATGCCCAAACGCCGCTTTCTGTCATATAATTGACCAAATCTTCACGCGAAGCAAAATCATTCAAATTCGGCGTGTCGCGCTCGATATATTGTTGTTCTTTGTCTACGAGAATAATGATTTTATCAATCGCTCTTTTCGCACCACGAATCACATCTACAATTTGTCCGCTAACGGGCGACGCATATTTTATTTCAGGACGTTTTTTATCGAAAAATAAAATATCGCCTGCTTTCACTTCGTCGTCTTTTTCTACCAAGACTTTCGGAATCGGCGACATGCCAATGAAATCACGCGGGCTGACAGCTACAGTATTTACTCTGGCTTCACCGAGTATTTTTTGTGCTTCACCTTTCAACTTGATGTCATACCCACGTTTTAAGTGTGTGACAGAACTACTTTTGGCGTAGCCGGGAGCTTTCGAGCGAGTAATTTCGGAAAGGCGCGGAAAAAGAGAGTAGTTTTCGCCATTCTTTTCTGCACCGACTTTGCGAGCTTCTTCGCCCATAAAAATATCAGCAACAAATAAGGTGACAACTAATAAGATTAGTAGCGTAACTGCGAAAAGTCCTACAAGGAGTCCATTGGAAAGACCATCAGATTGTGCCTGCGCCGTGATAGCTACGGTCATTAGGATTAGCAAAAGGACTGGTCGTTTGAATTGAATTTTCAATTTGTATATATTTTGTGGTGGCAGAGTTTGAATGTTCCTTTTAAGGTTCTGCTGAAATAAGGATATTTTTAAATTATTTTATAATAAAAAATATTTATAAATAATTCATTTTTAATAAAAAATAAATTAAAAAATAATTTTAATTAATTAAAAAATGGCTATATTTCAGTGCGACCTTTTAATACATAAAAGAATTTCTACCTAACTATATGCTCAAAAATCGCTGCAAAGATAAAAACCTTATGGTAAAAAAGATAGTCAAGATTGACTTTTTGGTAATGGTGTTTTTTATTTAGATTTTGTCTAAATAAAAATGTAATATTGTATGCTGTCTTAATTTGTTAAAGAAGCATCTTTCTTTTCACGTATCAATTTTTCAAAACCACTCTAAACCTCGCTTTTCCTTCTTCCAAATGTTCGATGGCTTCATTTACTTTTTCCATCGGAAATTCTTCTACGGTCGGATATATATCGTGCCTCACACAAAAATCCAACATGGTTTTGATAAGTGCAGGGCTTCCAATCGGACTTCCTCCTACGGTTTTTTCTGCCATCAAAACGGAGGAGGAAAATTGCATGGGTTCTAAAACCGCACCGACATTATGAAATTTTCCTTTAGGAGCAAGTGCTTTTAAGTATGAATTCCAATCGAGCGAAACATTGGTGGTATTCAATATAAAATTAAGTTTTCCTCTGATAGGTTTTAACTCCTCTGGCTTGCGAGAATTAATGACTTCGGATGCGCCCATCGCCAATATTTGTTCTTTTTTTGCCGCATTAGAACTGAATGCAATGACTTCGCATCCCCAGTTTTTCAAAAATTTAATCGCCAGATGTCCCAAGCCGCCGATTCCGATGACGCCGACGACATCCGTAGGTTTTACCTGCGACAATATGATAGGATTAAAAACAGTGATACCACCACATAAAAGCGGTCCGGCTTTGGTAATATCAATGCCTTCGGGCAAGGAAATTACGCTCGACCAATGTGCGCGAACATAGTCAGCAAAACCGCCGTGTCGCCCGACGATTGTTTGTTCCGAACTGGCGCAAAGGTGCTGGCTGCCACCCATACATTGCTGGCAGTGCATGCAAGAACCGGACTGCCATCCCAAGCCGACTTTATCGCCTTTTTTTACGTTTTTGACCGCATTTCCTACACCGACGACTTCGCCGATTATTTCATGCCCCGGCACAAATGGATACTGCGTCATGCGCCAATCATTATTGAGCATACTGATGTCAGAATGGCAAATTCCGCAATGTGACACCTTAATATCTACCTGTTCTGCGGGTAATTCGGGGAGTTCGTATTGGTATTTTTCTAATTTCCCTTTAGCTTCGTGAGCTGCATAAGCGTTGACTTTCATTTTATTATTATTTAGTTTTTTGCGGCAAGTGTTAAATGTTCAAAATCAAAGATACAATGATTTCGTCTTTTTACCTTTTGAAATCAAATTTTTAATTATTGAAAATACTCTGTCAATCATTTATTTTACTCAGACGTAATTTTCTTTTACTTTAAATGAAATAAGGGATGAAAAGATAATGAACGTTACATCTTCACGCCATTATTTTTTCTTTACACGAGCCAAATTTGACGCTAATAACGGGTTATTTAAGGAGAATTTGGTGATGTATAAAGAAAAAAGAACAGGTCAAAATCTGAATTTATTTTTTCGTCGTTCCTTATTTTCATCCCCAATATAAAAACGAGTTCAAAGAGTTTTCCTTAAAATACAAGTTCCTTTTTCGGTATCTATCCATTCTGCCTCAAAAGGAAAATCAGCCAGCCACCGCAGTATATTTTTCCCGTCTTTTTCTCGTTTACAATCATCAATAATAACAAGCACGTCATCAGCCAATTGATTGAACAATACAGGTAAAACCGGATAACGATTTCCCGCAGGACCGTCTATAATTAATAAGTCAATCGACTGTAAATCAGCGATTTGTTTGGTGTCATAACATTCGAGTGAATGGTCGCCAATTTTATGTGAAATAAGTGGTGCGCGTACTATGGAGACGTATTTTTCTAAATGATGTCGTACAATAAGTTGTCTATTTTTTTTATGAAAATTCTCTTTATTTTCTAAGGAAAAAATACGTCCGCATTCATTTTTTTCTAATAAATAAGCCATCACAACTGTCGATACGCCGCTACCACATTCTACTATCGTTTCAGGTTTTCGATCCAATATAATTTCAGAAATAATCGTCAGAAAATCCGGCGAAGCAGCCCATTCACCCAACACAGGTAAAGGACTTCGCAAGCCAATTAATCTATGAATAGAAACTAAGGCTTGTTGTTGTTTGTAGATGTTGATTTGTTGATATTGAACATGTTGGAATTTATAATGTAAATGAATCAATAAAACCACCGCCGCCAAAACAGCCATCGGCGATTTGGGCAAAATTATTGCGACGAAAAGCAATACCATCAGCACCCAAAACGTACTCTTATGGTCACTTAGGTAGCGTTGTAACAACGATTTCTTTTTGTATAATGGATTCATAATGTAAAACGATTTTGTAAATCGTCAATAATTTAAAGCGATTCACAAAATCGCTTTACGTAAAGATAGCAGGCATTTTCAAAATGCCTGCTATCTTCGCCCAACTTTAAACTACTTTTTTATAATTGCCAAACATGAAATTATTTTTTATCATAATTTTTCTCACAATCCTTTCGCCCACCCTGATATTTGCTCAAAACGAATCGCTCGACAAACTCATCAAAAATATTATCAAACGCGAGCTTGATTTTGATGAAACGCCGGGTATTTCCATCGGTATCATCGATCCGGACAGCAGCTATATCTATAATTTTGGCGAAACCCAAAAAGGCAATAAACAAACACCTGATGCCAATACGATTTACGAAATAGGCTCTGCCACAAAAGTGTTTACGACGGCACTTTTGACCATCATGGAGCATCAAAACTTATTGACGTATGAAGATACGATTGGGCAGTATTTTTCGGAACTTAGGCAGCCTGTCACCTTGCTCGATTTGGCAAATCATAGTTCAGGCTTTCCGCGATTGCCACATAATTTTGGGAGCAGAGAACAAGATACGAACCAACCTTATGCGTATTATACACGTAAGGATTTATTATTTTTTTTAGAAAAATATGTACTCGCCAAGCCTTCAGGTGAAAACTACGCCTACTCACATACGGGCTATGCGCTTTTGACCGAGATGATAGAAGAAGCAGGCGGCGCGAATTTTGATAAATTATTGAAAAAATATTTGTTTAATCAATTGGAAATGAATGATACACGCACTATTTTGAACGACGAACAACAAATCCGCCTCGCACAAGGAAACTCTCTTGCTGGCGAAGTTCCTGCCTGGAAATTCAGTTCATTTGAAGGCGCATTAGGTTTAAAATCTACCGTGAATGACCTCCTGAAATTCCTCGCCATGCACCTCGAAAACGACAACGAACTCAACAATATTTTACAAAAAAACTTTGAACGCCAGCATGCGTCCAATTTTCGCAGCGATACTTATTCGGGTTTAGGTTGGCACATCCAATCGCCTCGCCGTCGCGCACCTGACGTATATATACACGTCGGCGCAACGCATGGTTGTTATGCCTTCATTGCCCTTGCACCCCACTCGCACACGGCAGTCGTAGTCTTGAGCAATTCTAAAAAAAGTATTTCCAATATCGGGCAGATGATTTTTGATACGATTAATTTTAATTGGCGGAAAAGGGGATAGTTTATTGAGTATATAAAGTTTACAAGGTTCATAAACCCCATAAACTTAATACACTTTATAAACTCAATAAACTCCATAAACCTAATAAAACCTAATAAACAAAACCGTATCTTTGCCCCAATGAAAACGAAGTCACACAAGCCGGATAAAGTTAACGTCGTCACGCTCGGATGCTCGAAGAACGTGGTCGATTCGGAGGTTTTGATGATGCAGCTCCGCGCCAATGACTACGATGTCGTGCACGATGGCGGCATGAATGACGAGCCGAATATTGTCATCATCAACACCTGCGGCTTCATCGAACGTGCCAAAGAAGAATCCATCAATACGATACTCGAATACGCCGAAGTTAAAGCTCAGGGCGAAATAGAAAAACTTTACGTAACAGGTTGTTTATCAGAACGTTATAAAGAGGATTTGGAAAAGGAAATACCCGAAGTAGATGCTTATTTCGGTACGCTTGAATTGCCGCATTTACTCTCTAAACTCAATGCAGATTACCAGCACGACCTCATCGGTGAACGACTCCTCAGCACACCACCGCATTATGCTTACCTCAAAATTTCGGAGGGCTGCAACCGTACTTGTGCCTTTTGCGCGATACCGCTAATGCGTGGCAAACATATCTCCAAAACTATCGAAGCACTCGTTGCCGAAGCCAAGCACCTCGCCCGAAATGGCGTAAAGGAACTCATGCTTATCGCGCAAGAATTGACCTATTACGGTTTGGATATTTATAAAAAACGCGAACTACCGCGACTTCTACACGCCCTATCGGACGTGGAAGGCATTGAGTGGATTCGCTTGCATTATGCTTATCCGAGCAAGTTTCCTTTGGATATATTCGATGCGATGGCGGAGCGAAAAGAGGTCTGTAATTACCTCGATATTCCGTTCCAACATGCCAGCGATACCGTCTTGGAGCGTATGCGCCGACAAATCACTCGCGCCGAACAAGAGGAACTCATCGCTTATGCTCGCAAGCGTGTACCAGAGATAACCATTCGCACAACTTTATTGGTCGGATTTCCGGGCGAAACGGAGGAAGAATTTGAGGAGTTATGCGATTTTGTAGAAAAAATGCGCTTTGAACGAGTGGGCGTTTTCACTTATTCGCATGAAGAAAATACACCTGCAGATGTGTTGCCGGATGATATTCCGCAGGAAGTAAAAGAAGCTCGTGCTGCGCGAATTATGGAGATTCAGCAAGATATTTCCCTCGAAAAAAATGCAGCAAAAGCAGGACAAACTTTACGTGTATTATTCGATAGAAAAGAAGGTGAATATTTTATCGGAAGAACCGAATTTGATTCGCCCGAAGTAGATAACGAAGTACTCGTAAAAGCCGCCGATAATTATGTACGCATCGGCGATTTTGCAAATATAAATATCACAAAAGCAGGAGATTACGATTTGTATGGAACGGTAGTACAAACGTGATAGAACACGGATTTGGCTGATTGAACGGATAACGCGGATTTTTTTATGTTTTGAACCAAAAAGACACGACCTTTGTATTATTCATTGTAAATAACTGTTGACCGCAAAAATGGAGTAATGGAACTGATAGATAGAATTAATAAAAGAAAAATTTACTACGTTCAGATTAGAAATAACTCTACGTGGAAATCATCGCTACCGAAGAATGGTTGGGTTGCTTTCACAATCGCTAATGAGGAAGATGGAGAGTTAATTCCTCCATGTGTAAAAATTTGTATCGACAGAAATGTCTCTTATACTTGCAGTGCAGGAAGCTACGCGAATATGACAGAACAATATTTTGACGAGGAAATTACTTGGCGTGGTGTGGAATACGAAATGAACACCAAGAAAGAATTTGACTATGAACTTTCACCTGTTACCACAGCACACAAGAACTTTGGAGCAGGGTTTTGGTTTGCAACCACTTTAGCTTATGATGATAACTTTGAAATAGATAAGGTAGTTTGTATTGATTTTACAAAAAGAAAAGTAAAGAAACATTTGATTGATTTAATTGATAAAATAAATGATGGATGGTTACCAGATGATGAGGAAATCAAACCTCCGGAATATGATAATTAAGAGAATATAACGTAGAATTAACCATTAATCATTAACCGTTCACCATTAAAAATTTATGGCAAAGATTACATTTAAATTTGAAGAAGATATACCCACTAAAACCGTTGAGGTAGAAGCGGATGTGTCGATTTTGGAAGCAACCGAATTGCACGACATCCACCTGAACCACAATTGTGGCGCAGTGTGTGCATGTAGCACCTGCC
>Ga0209295_1000398_pt1 | contig 23204 bp, 20 predicted proteins | sample Porto_5metaG_FD_187428 | JGI IMG/M metagenome (GOLD analysis project Ga0209295, IMG submission 187428) | Marine algal microbial communities from Porto, Portugal - Porto_5 metaG (SPAdes) (version 2) | ecosystem: Host-associated > Algae > Red algae > Unclassified | place: Portugal: Porto... | reverse complement strand
GCTCTCAAAAAACAGACTGCACATTATAAGCAGTAGCGCCTACGCTTGCAAGCTGCATTGGGGTTTATTTTCGCCTTATATACATTAAACTGCAGCGTCGGCCAGTTTTTAGCGGTTCTAAACATTTGTAAAATACGTTAACGGCTTTCATTAACCCGACAATTATGACGATGATAGACGATAAAGTCCAGCAACAACTTGTCCGACTTTGGTTTGTTTCAAGCATTCAAAAGCAATTGGTTGCTGAGTAACGCTTGATTGGGGGGCTAAATTCTCATTTAGCGACGCTTCCAATTGCTTAAGCTGTGCTGACAAATCTTTATCAGCTTCTAAATAAATTAATGTTTCAGTATTTATTAAGGTATTGGTAATAAGTGCAGTCAAAATAGGCTGCCATAAATCTTGAGCATAAGGCGGATCGATAAATACGATGTCAAAAGGGCGCGCAGTCAGCTGCTCTTGACGCAATATTTGCTCAGCAGTGCCAGTGATGACTTGATAAGCAGCAGCCTCAAGGCGTAATTGCTCAGCGCTCTGACGTAGCATGTTGCTTTGTGCTGGGTTGATTTCGATAAATGTCGTGTGGGCAGCGCCGCGAGATAGCGCTTCAAACCCTAGTACGCCACTGCCAGCACAGCTATCAAGTACATGGGCATCATGAATGTCAGCGAGTAGCCAGTTAAATAAAGTCTCCCGCAAGCGATCTGGGGTCGGGCGCAGGCCATCTGCATCGATGAAACTTACAATACGGCGCTTAAACTGACCACCGATAATGCGTACATCACCCGCTGCCGCACTTTTCGCCTTACGGTTATTCTTTGGTGCGCGTCCATTTGAGGCTTTTTTCATTATCGTGTCTCGCTTACCAATTCTTTGCTAGGTTTTGCTTTTTATACTATTAATCACTTAAACGTCTAGTTACTCAGACGTCGCTGCTGCCGCTTCAGCTTCCGCGGCTTCTTTCTCTTCCAATGCTTTTGCTTCTTTATCACGAATGGCATCACGCATCGCTTTTTCAAAAGCCTTTTGGCGTTTAATAACTTTTAGCTCATCAGCAGAAGGTGGCAGCACAGGATCTGTCTTGCGTTGTAATACCCAGTAATCAAATAGAGCACGGCCAATAGGTGCGGCAACAGCACTACCACCGCCGCCATTTTCGACCAATACTGCAAGGGCAATCTGCGGGTCTTCTACTGGGGCAAAGCCATTAAACCAAGCATGATCCCAGTGGCGCTTATCAATCGCTGACTTGTCATAGCGTTTGCCCTGCGCGATAGATTTCACCTGTGCAGTACCTGTTTTACCAGCGATACGATAGCGCGGGGTATAGATACCGCGTCCTGTACCATTTTCTACCACGCTTTCCATCGCATCATGCATACGCAACCAGTCGGACGGCTTACCGTTGTAGTCGATTTTGCCATCTGGCTTAGTGATGATTTTGACGTCCGCAGCACCGTCACTGCTCTTTAATAAATGCGGAGTAATGTGCTGACCTTTACTGGCTGTCATGGCTGTAGCGTTGGCAATCTGTAGCGGTGTGGCCAAGAAATACCCTTGTCCAATACTGACCGAGATCGTTTCGCCCGGTAGCCAGTCTTTATCGTAAGTGTCTTTTTTCCATTTTGGTGATGGCATGATGCCTGATTTTTCATTAGGTAAATCAATACCAGTATCTTCACCAAAACCAAAGCGTACCATCCAATCGTGCAGACGCTGAATACCCATTTCATAAGCCAACTTATAATAATAAGTATCGACCGACATCGCGATGGATTTTTTCAGATCTACCGTACCATGACCGCCACGTTTCCAGTCGCGGAATCGATGCGTGTCACCAGGTAAGCTAAAATAACCAGGGTCATAGATGGTGCTGTTCCAATCGCGTAGACCATAATGAATACCGCCTAGACCCTCAAATGGCTTGATAGTAGAGCCAGGTGGGTAGGTACCTTGAAGTGCGCGGTTATACAGTGGCTGATCCAAATCTTCACGCAGATCGTCGTAGTCTTTGAAAGAAATACCCGATATAAAAGGGTTAGGGTCGTAGCTTGGATTACTAACAAACGCTAAGACGTCACCGTTTTTGGGATCTATCGCAACGATTGCACCGCGGCGTCCATCGAGCTGTTGTTGGGCGATGGTTTGCAAACCATAATCCAAGCTCAACGTAATATCGTTACCCGCTATCGGCGGCTTGGTATCCAATTGACGTAAGATATTCCCATGTGCGTCTGTCTCTACCGATTGATAACCCGGTTGCCCAAGCAAGATATCTTCATAGTAGTCTTCGATACCGATTTTACCAATCAAGTCAGTACCAGCGTAACGGTCTTTATCGATACGCTTTGACTCTTTGTCATTGATACGTCCGACATAGCCAATGACATGGGCAAACAGCTCATCATAAGGATAAGAGCGCGTAAGTTTACTTTGGATAGAGACCCCGCGGAAGAATGGCTTACGTTCACTAAACTGAGCCAACTGTGCTTCTGTTAAATCAATCTTAATCGTCACAGGGTCGTTTTTATTTTTACTTAGACGCGCCAAGATGTCAGTGATATCTGTATCGGTTAAATCAAAAATCGGCGCAAGCAGATGCAACGTGCGCTCAGGGTTTTCGACTTCATCAGGGCTGAGCATCGCTGTAAATACAGGCTGGTTGTCTGCCAGTATTACCCCGTTACGATCATAGATATATCCACGACTAGGTGGCGCAGATATCAGTTTGATACGGTTGTTATCAGCTTGCGTTGTGTACTGATCATGAGCGTAGACTTGTAAATACCCATAACGTGTTATCAAACCGCCCAAACCAATCAATATTATAATCCCAAAGATGATAATACGATTGGTAAAGGTACTGTTGACCTGTTCGGTATTGGGAGTTATCGGTTTATTCATAGAAGATCAGAGCCCAAACGGTCAGTGAGTCAATAAAAGAAAAATAAGAGGGCAGGTTGGTTAACCAAAGTGCGGTGAGTCTAAAAGATAATGCAAATGGTTTCAATCACATAGAAGGGTATGGGGTGAAATCGTTATGCAGTCATTTATACGCAGGTAGTATTTGTTATTGCACTACAAATTATAACAGAACAAATGAGCAGGCGCAGTACTCAGTCATATATTTTGTCTTGATTATCTACTGACCAATAACTGGCTTATATTTAGGTTTTTGTTGGGTAGCAGACGATATGAACCATGTCATCTTTAGTCACAACTTGCCGCTGGTCTATATGTGCTAATAAATGGCAAGTATGCTAAAATCAGGCGATTTATTTTATAGTAGTTATTATGGGCGGAGCGTCTTTTGAAACGTTCTCATTTTGCTAAAGTCTCGTTATCAGTAGCGACAATATTAGCAACGACAATCAACCTGTCAGGGACTAGATAAGTCATGGACGTAAATTCATTATGGCAGACGATAGCTGAACACCCAGAGTTCTTTGCCATGCTGACCATTCCACCAGTGACGGCATTCGTCACTTGGGTACATGTGTGGATGGCGCTCAAGATGCTGTTCTATCCGGTCAAGTTCTGGGGTATTCGTATTCCTAACTTCCCATTTTTTGGGTTGCCAGGTATCGGTTGGCAAGGTATTGTTCCGCGCAAAGCGGGCAAGATATCAGGGGTTATCGTTGACCAGACGCTCTCAAAACTCGGTTCGCTTGATGAGTTTTTTAAGGCGATGGAACCTGAGCAAATGGCGATATTTGTCACTGATACGGTGGACAAAAACCTTGAGCCATTGATTGATGAGATTATGCTAGATCACTCGCCAGCATTGTGGGGCAATCTACCTTACGCACTAAAGCGCCGTGTCTATGCGCAAGCCCACAAAGAGCTACCCAGTATTATGCAGTCGCTTGTGACAGATTTGACTTATCATGTCGAAGACTTGGTCGATATGCGCAAAATGATTGTCAACACCATGGAAAACGATCGTCGCCTGATGGTCAATATGTTTCTAAAGGTTGGGCAAAAAGAGATCGATTTTATCTGGCACATCAGTGCTTTGATTGGTCTGGTATTTGGTATTATCCAGATGTTTATATTTTTGGTGGTGCCGCAGCATTGGACCGTACCGTTCTTTGCCGCGATTTGGGGTTTTCTCACCAATTGGATTGCCATTTGGATGGTGTTTAACCCAGTAGAGCCACACTTTATCCCTTATTTGAAGCTGTTTTCGGTGCAGAGTCGCTTTCCATTTGTCAGACCTGTCATACCGCATATCGCAAAGTATCGTTTGCAAGGCGGCTTCATGAAGCGCCAAGAGGAGGTTTCTGAGGTTTTTGCTGAGATTGTGGTAAAGGATTTGGTCACTTTAGAAAACATCATGAATGAAATGATGTACGGTGATCGCTCAGCGCAAACGCGTGATTTGATGAAATCGCATCTATATACGGTGCTAGAGTCACCAGTGATTAGCACGACATTACGTGTGGGATTGGGTCGCCGTGATTATGGACAACTCAAAAATACCATTATCGATAAGTCTATTGTCGCAACGATGGTGCCACTGCGAGATCCTGAGCTAAATGAAAGCCGAGCCAGTAAGATATTCGGTCTGTTTCGCGATAGAATACGTGCGCTCACGCCAAATGAGTTTCAGAACCTGTTGCGTCCAGCTTTCCGTGAGGATGAGATGACGTTGATTGTTTTGGGCGGTTTGACCGGTTTTCTAGCAGGTTGGTTGCATTTAGTGTTAGTATTTTTCCCCTCGATGCAATAATGCATCAATAAGTATTTTTAATTAGTCATGAATGGCTGTATTGAATAAGCTTTGAATAACTAAAAAATGTAAAATTAACAACAGATAAGCATTTTGTATCAATCATTCATATTGATACGTCACAATGATAGTAGCGGGTTTTATGTGCTTCTACAGCAATTGAAACCTCAGTTTTTAACCGTAAACTATGACCGCATAAAGGACTATTAGCGTTTGCCAGTGGCTAGCAATGTCATCGGTGAACCCTTAATTGTATCCAAGGTAAACAAGGTTAGACCGTATGTTAATCACAGAATTGGGTTATTTTGCCTTGCTGGCCGCTTTTATACTGGCGATTTTGCAGGTGGTACTACCAACCATTGGCGTCATGCGTGACCACGTCGCTTGGCAGCGTTTGGCGCCAAGTCTGGCATGGGCGCAATTTGCGGCAATGATTACCTCATTTGCTGCGCTGATGGCAGGCTTTTATTACAATGACTTTAGCCTCGTCTATGTCACTCAGCATTCCAATACATTGCTGCCTTGGTACTACAAGCTGTCGGCGACATGGGGCGGGCATGAAGGCTCGCTGCTGCTTTGGATGACCATCATGGCCACTTGGTGTGCGCTGGTCTCTTACTTTAGCCGTGGGTTGCCGTTGTCTATGCGTGCGCGAGTGCTGGTGATATTAGCAGGCGTGCAGATGATGATGCTAGCGATGCTTATCTTTACCTCATCGCCATTTGATCGCACATTACCCAATCTGCCTGTTGATGGCGCGGATCTAAACCCTGTATTGCAAGATTTTGGTCTGATCATTCACCCACCGATGCTTTATATGGGTTACGTGGGTATGGTTGTGCCATTTGCGTTTTGTATGGCAGCACTGTGGGAAGGGCGTTTGGATGCAGTATGGACACGTTGGTCGCGTCCATGGGCATTGGCTGCTTGGGGTTTCTTAACAGTTGGTATCGCGCTTGGCTCGTGGTGGGCTTATTATGAGCTTGGCTGGGGCGGTTGGTGGTTCTGGGATCCAGTAGAGAACGCCTCATTAATGCCATGGTTGGCAGGAACAGCGCTACTGCATTCACTTGCTGTCACTGAAAAACGCGGTGTATTTAAAGCATGGACAATCATGCTCGCAATCTTTGCCTTTGCGCTTAGTCTGCTTGGTACGTTCTTAGTACGTTCAGGTGTCATTACGTCAGTGCATTCATTTGCCGCTGATCCGACGCGTGGTCTAGTGATTCTGGTCATCCTCGGTATCATCGTCGGCGGTGGTCTGTTAATGTTTGCGGTACGTGGTTGGCGTTTGACGGTCGAGAGTCAGTATCGACTTATCTCACGTGAATCATTTTTGGTAATTAATAACGTTATTATTCTAATTTCAACCTTAGTCGTACTACTTGGTACGCTGTATCCTATTATTGCTGATGCCTTTAATTTAGGTCAGGTATCTGTTGGCCCTCCATACTTTAACGCCCTATTTGTGCCGTTGACATGGCTGCTACTGGTGGCGATGGGTATGGGCTCTAATATCCGCTGGAAACAAGACAGCCGCCCGTTATTGGGTGCTGGCATGGTTATCGCGGTGAGTAGTTTGGTATTGGCCGCCATTATTACCTATTTCACCAGTCCATCAGCGATGCTAAATATCGGTGTCACATTGGCGGTGAGCTTTTGGGTGTTGTTATGGATGGTTGTCGATTTCAAAGACAAGACCAAAAACGCACCAAGTCGTTTAAATGGTTTACGTCAGTTGCGTCTGAGCTACTGGGGTCAGCAAACCGCTCATATTGGCGTTATCATTGCCGTTATCGGTGTAGCATTTACCAGTACGTTGAGCATCGAGCGTGATGTGGCATTAGGGCCTAATGACAGTGTCAATGTGCAAGGCTATGACTTTACGGTAAAAGGCTTTAGTGAAGTAAAAGGCAGTAACTTTGACGCCACGCAAGCAGAAGTAACAGTCAGTAAAGACGGTCAAGAAGTGACCACGTTATATCCTGAAAAGCGTAACTATATTATCAGTATGATGCCGATGACAGAAGCTGCGATTGATGCCAATCTGATGCGCGATGTGTACGTAGCACTTGGTGAGCCGATTGCTGAAGATAGCAATGAATGGGCGTTTCGTATCTATGTCAAACCGCTGATCCGCTGGATATGGTTGGGTGCGCTTATCATGGCGTTTGGTGCATTGCTCAGTATGCTAGACAGTCGTTACCGTATCAAAAAAACCAAAACACCTGCACAAATTGCGGCCAAAAAATCAGGCTTTGCGACGGTTGCGGATTTGGATACGTCAGCTACAAAGATAGGGGAGCGTTAATATGACTACCTCAAATAATGAACCTGATAAAAAAGCTCAGCAAGAATCTGTCAACGACCCTAAAGTTGCGAGCAGCAATAAAGTAAAAACTAAGAAAAAACTTAAAATTGGGTTTTTGATTCCGCTGGTTATCTTTATTGGTTTGGTCGCTATGCTCTATATGCGTTTGGGCAAACCGACTGAGATCGTGACCAATACAGCGCTTGAGCGTCCAGTACCTGCCTTTGAGTTGCCGTTATTATCAGATACCAGTCGTATTATGACCAATGACAACTTGCCAGATAAGCCATTTCTAATGAATATCTGGGGCTCTTGGTGTCCAACTTGTATCATTGAGCATCCTTTTCTAATGAAGCTAGAAGAGCGCGGTGTTAACTTGGTGGGCGTAAACTACAAAGATGATATTGGTGATGCGTTAGGGTATCTGAATCGCGGTGGCGACCCGTTCTCTATGTCTATTCAGGACTTGTCAGGGCAGTTTGCTCTAGATTTGGGTCTGACCGGTGCACCTGAGACTTTCATCGTCGATGGTGAAGGGATTATTCGTCAGCATATCATCGGTGAGATCAATGAGAGCAATTGGCAAAGTCGTATTACGCCTTGCTTAATGGTACTCAATGACGCTAGTAATAATGGTGTCAGTCCAGATCCTAGCCAAGTTGCGGAGGCGTGCAAATGATAGCCTACCAAATAAGAAATGTGACCATAAAGTTAGCAAGCTTGTTTATCGCTTGTTTATTCAGCATGGCAAGCTTTGCTGCCATTGATGTCTACGATTTTGATTCTGTGCAACAAGAAGCCCAGTACCGCGGTCTCATCGAAGAGCTGCGCTGCCCGAAATGTCAAAACCAAAACTTGGCAGGGTCTGATGCACCAATTGCGCAAGACTTAAAGCAAAAAACCTATGATTTGATAAAAGATGGTCGTAGTGATGGCGAGATTCGAGCCTATATGCAAGAGCGTTATGGCGACTTTATCAGTTATAAGCCGCCAGTACGTCCTTCAACATGGATTCTATGGTTTTTCCCACCGTTATTATTGATCGTTTTATTGGTCGGCTGGTTTTGGCAAAGTAAACGCCGTCAGCTTGTCGCCAGCGGCGAGAGTGGTGTTGCAGTAGATAACCATGTCAAAGCGTTGTCTGCCGCTGAAAAAGCAGAACTTGATCGCTTATTGTCACGAGCCAATAACGATGACAAAGACGACACTACAAGCCTTGGGGGCAAAAAATGACCATATTTTCTACTGTTGGCTTATTTATTGCGCTGAGTTTACTTGTCGCTCTTTTATTGGGTGTTATCACTATTAAGCCATGGTTAAGAGCACCGCGTTCGCATAGTAAGCCTGTGGACAATCAACTGCTGGATATCAACGTTGCTGTGTTTCGTGAGCGACTAGCAGAGCTGAAAACAGATAAAGACAGTGGTATCATTGATGACCATCACTATCAAAACCAAAAGCTTGAGCTTGAACGTCAGCTTTTGGATGCTCAGCGTGAAGTGTCACCGATGGTCACGCCAGGTATCAAAAGCCGATTGATTATTATGGTTTGGGTGCCTGTATTGACCGCCATGGCATATCTGATGGTCGGTGATCGCACACCTGTATTTGAGCTGTGGGCTGCTGAGGACAAAGTCGGTCAAGTGGCGGACGATCTATTAACAGGTAGAATCGATCAGCCACCTGCTTGGGCAATTGAGGATGGTAATCAGCTGATCAGTGCTATGCAGACTAACGTCTATCGTCATGCCAGTGACTACAATCGCTGGATGCGTTTATCAGAGCTGTTCTTGTCATTAGAGGCGACTGATTCGGCATTAGAGGCTTTGTCGCGCGCTTATCGTCTATCACCTGATAACGAAGAAATTGCGACCACTTATGCGCAGATTAGTTTCTTTGCTAATAAAGGTCAGTTAGATGCAAATAGCCGCCGAGTGTTAGAAAACATATTGACTAAAAACCCAGAGCATGAAGGCGCACAAATGCTTATGGCGATGGGTGAAGCACGTGCTAGTAACTTCGATCAAGCGCAAGGTTGGATTAAACGTCTGCGTGACAGTATCGCGGCCAAACCAGGTGATCATACGCAAGCGCTATCAAGTCTAGATGAGCTTAGTGCTAATGTAATCATGCAGCAGCAGCAAGCCTCTGAAGGCGTCGAAGTGACAGTCAAAATTAATGCTAGTCTGTTACCATTGGTAAAAGCTGACGATACGCTGTTTGTAGCGATACGTGACGTGAAAGGTGGTCCACCATTTGCCGCGAAGCGTCTGCCGATTAGCAATATCAAACAAGGCGAAGCAGTTATTAGTCTAAGTGATCTAGATGCTATGATGCCAGAGCGTACCCTAGGGTCGGCTCGTTCTGATAAAGTACAGCTAGCGGTCATTGCTCGTATCAGCCATAGTGGCAATGCTACCGCAGAGTCAGGCGACCTCTCAGGCAATCCAGTGGTTATCAGCGCAGAACAAAATCAGGTCAACGTGGAAATCAATCAGCAAGTTCCATAGTCATAGTAGTCATATAAATACTGGACGTTAATGGTATTTATTATATAGACGCTGTTGCTCAGTAAGGACGCGAGCAACGGTGCTATGATTGTTCTAATTTGATAGAGATGTGAAGTGAACCCAGATATATAAATGGGCGTTTCAAACGCAGTCAATGCTGCTACTTTTTATCTTGAAGTGACCATGTATGAACAGATAAGTCATGCCAACTTGTCACATCAATAATGAAAATACTTGAGCTTTGCAGGGCCACAAGGTAAGGTAGCTTTGCAAACAACTAATCCCAGAGTTTTATTAATCCCAAAATCCTATCTATTAAGGAGAGTCGTGTAATGATGCGTATTATTTTACTAGGACCACCAGGCGCCGGTAAAGGTACCCAAGCCCAGTTTATTTCTAAAGAATATGATATTCCACAGATCTCAACTGGCGACATGCTACGTGCCGCAATCAAAGAAGGTAGCGAGCTTGGCAAAAAAGCCAAAGATATCATGAATGCTGGTGGTTTGGTTTCTGATGACCTTATTATCAACCTAGTGAAAGAGCGTATTGCTAAGCCTGATTGTGTCAACGGTTGTATCTTTGATGGTTTCCCGCGCACTATTCCTCAAGCGCAAGCACTTGCTGAGGCTGATGTTGCCATCGATCATGTGGTAGAAATCAGTGTGCCTGATGATGAAATCGTGAGCCGCTTGTCTGGCCGTCGTCAGCATCCAGGTTCAGGCCGCGTTTATCATGTTGATTACAATCCGCCAAAGCAGGAAGGTATCGACGACGTGACTGGCGAAGCGCTTATCCAGCGTGAAGATGACCAAGAAGCGACCATTCGCGACCGTCTATCTACTTATCATGAGCAAACATCTGCATTGGTTGGTTTTTATCAAGAAAAAGCTAAAGAAGGCGCAGATGCACCAAACTATGATAAGTTTGATGGCACGCAAGACATCGAAGAGGTTAAGCAGCAAATTTTGTCTGCACTAAAAGGCTAATGTTCGATGTTAGCTAATTGATTTAGCCAGTCGATGTAGTCATTGAAGACCCTGTGTAATAGCAGGGTTTTTTATGGCTGATGATTTTATACCTCATAAAACACACCCACAAAAAAACCGCTTACTCATCATAAGTAAACGGCCTTTTATAAAAATATACGACTGATAAAGCTCATATATTTTTAATCAATGCTTATGCGTTACCTTGAGCATCCACTTGCGCTTGTTGCTGGCTCTGTGCATACGCTTGATCAAAGTTCACAGGCGCAAGCAATAGCTGCGGGAAGCTACCACGCGTCACGATGTCACTGATGACTTCACGAGCGTATGGGAACAACACGTTAGGGCAATATGCACCTAAGATTTGACCGATTTGGTCTTCTGGAATGTCTTTTAGTAAGAAGATACCTGCTTGATGCACTTCAGCGATAAATGCTGCTTCTTCCGCATTTTTGGCAGTAACGCTCACAGTTAGGATGATTTGATAATGATCGTCATCTAGTTTTTCAGCGTTACTAGATAAGTTGATATCAAGCTCTGGGTTCCACTCTTTGGTGAATACGCTAGCGCCTGGGACTTCAAGTGACATGTCTTTTACGTAGATGCGTTCTAGTGCCAATTGTGGTTGTGCTTGTTCTTCAGCCATGGTAAATCCTCTAAAATTAAATCAAATGATTGGGCAAATCGTCATTTTAATAAAAGCTCATTGTAATATAAATCGAGACTATTTTTTGGTATTGTCTCGATGTTTTTTATCATTACTTCTTACTGCTCTATTAAAACATGCCACTATCTATCTTTACATACATAAAGACAGACAGTAAAGAAAGGTAGCAAATTAACCAGCCAATAGCTCGTCAAGTTTGCCTTGCTGGTTCATTTGGTTAAGCTCGTCAAAACCGCCAACAAAGGTTTCACCAACGAAGATTTGCGGCACAGTGCGATAGTTATTGGTCTTTTTCATCAATGCTTGACGCTCTTCGCTGCTCATATCGTGCATACCGATTTCTTCGTAATCAACGCCTTTGGTTTTTAGTAGTTGTTTGGCGTTTGAACAGTATGGGCAGATAGGGGTAGTATAAACTTTCACAGATACAGTCATGGTAAATCCTTATTTATAAATTTATGGGATAACAAACACATTATAAAGAGCACAATAAATTATCATAGTCTAAGCGTTGGTATAGTCTGTTATCAATGAGTAAAGTAAAAATGCATTCGGTGATGCTCATTACTAAAGTGGGGATGGGCATGACAAATTCAAGCCGTTTTGGCGCAAAACGTACTTTAGTACTATAAAACATGATAAATAGAACATGAAAAATAAATCACAAAAAAAGACACCTGATAAAAAGGTGTCTTCTTCATAGCATTGGTAGCGCTGATAACATAACGTTACAGGTCACACAAACATCAGCTAAGCGGCGTGTATAAACGCTTCACTTAAGCACTTATACAGGTCTACTACTTGCTTAGACTTGGTTTTGTTTTACCTTTAGCCTTTGCTTTGGCGTCTTTTACACCAACCAATGGCATGCCAGCACTTTGCCAGCCGCCGACACCGCCATCTAAACGATAGACACTATCTTTACCAATCATCTGAATCGCAGCGCCTGCTTGTACGCCCATGTCGCAGATAATAATCACTGGCTGCTCAATCGCGCGAATCTCTTCTAAGCGGTCTTTGAGGTCAGTGAACGGTATGTTGCGGCTGCCTTGAATATAGCCTGATTCAAACTTCTTCTTAGCGCGAATATCGATAAGTTGCGCGTTTTGAGAGTTGACCATCATGCCAAGCGTGTTAGGCGATATTTTTCTACCGCTACGTTTGTTTTCAATGGTAAAAAACAGGATAGCAAGTACGGCTAATATACCAAATAAAAACGGGTGGTTGCCCACAAATTCCAGCGCACGATCCAAACCATACCTCCAAAAATATAGGTGTTCTATTGAGCTGAGAAGACAGCCCAATGATAGTGAACAAGGCGCTATTATACCGATAAGGTCATCTATAGTAAACGGGCGATAACACAGGCAATAATTAAGCAGTTATTGTACCTATCTATGGATCTTCTCAGCCTAATAAAAATATCTATTCACAAGACTACGTTTAACTAAGGCGGACACTAACAAGCCAAATATTAATAAGGCTTCGTATCTGCCTCTTCTCGTAGCGTGACGAGGTTTTCAACGCGGCGCTGCAATACTTCACCATCAGCTACGGCTTGCCATAGTGCGCAGCCTTTGCTGTTGTGAGTATGGCGACAGTCACGGAATTGGCAGTCACCAGCCAATGGTGCTAGCTCAACGAAGCCTGAAATAATATCGTCAGGAGTAAGGTGCCAAATGCCATACTCACGAATCCCTGGTGTATCGACGATACCGCCTTGGGTAAGGTCTTCGGGGTTGAATGGCAGCAGCCTACTGGTCGTCGTGGTGTGCTGACCGAGCTTAGAGTTTTGCGAGATAATATTGACGCTCTGTCCAGAGTCAGGCAGAAGGGCATTGATTAAACTGCTTTTGCCGACGCCAGATTGACCCGCAAAGATGACCAGCTTTTTATCTATATAGCGTTTTAGTTCATCAAGGCCTTCTTGCTCATCGCTCTCAGCGATATTTTCAGGGCAATCGACCGAAGTCAGAACGCTTTCATAACCAAGCGCGGCATACTGCGCCAATAATTCATTGGTGTCTACGCCGTTCTCTTCTGCCAATAAATCGGCTTTGTTGAGTACTAATAATGGTTTGACACCTGCATGATGGCATACCACGAGATAGCGATCGATCAGCGTTGGCGCGGCGGCAGGCAATGGCGCAAAAACAATCGCCAAAATATCGACATTGGCGGCAACAGGTTTGAGCTTATGATAGCGGTCAGGACGAGAAACCAGCGATGTACGCGGTTTGACCGCTTCGATACGTCCAAAGCCAGTATTAGAATCGGCATTCCAGCGTACTTGATCGCCAGCAGCTAGCATCGGTAGATTGGTACGCACATGACAGCGCCAGATATCATTCAATTCAAGCGTTTGCCAAAACGGCTCAGGATCATCAGGCGCAATCTCTGGTTGCTCAGGTATCACTGCAGGCAAGCTGGTGACTTGTACTTCTAGTTGTTTACCATAATGTGCCATGACCACGCCATCCATCAAACTGTCATCAATACTCTCTTGATTGGACAATTGCTGCTTGTCGATGCGACGAATCTGTTGTTTAGTCAGTTTGCGTTGCCGGATTAATGCCATGGGTTTTTGACCTATTATAAAAATATTGCTAAGTGTAGCGTGAAAATTTGCTAACATACAGCCTAAAGCGTCTGCGGCAGACAGTGGTTTTGTAATATTTTAGCTGCTTGCTAGATTTTTTGAATCAATCAGTACATGACAATGCTGTCTGAATATGAGTATTCAACCGCAATACGTTTTTTAAATTATGTTTAAAACTGTCCCAAAATTTAATGACCATAGGATATTGTATGACTACCGGCGACCATCCCAATAAGATTAAAATCAAAAATCAAGGCAAAAAAGGGCTGGTGTGGATTGATTTAGAAATGACCGGACTTGATACCTTAAACGATGAGATTATCGAGATTGCTACCGTCGTGACTGACGAAGATTTAAATGTACTTGCTGAAGGGCCTGTGTTTGCTATCAAGGTATCAGATCAAGTCTTAAACAAGATGGATGACTGGAATACCAAGCAGCATGGTCAATCAGGATTGGTCGATCGTGTACGTCGTAGTACGGTGACATTGGCAGAAGCCGAAGCTGAAACTATCAAGTTCTTAAGCAAATGGGTCGACAGTGGTAAGTCGCCAATGTGCGGTAACTCTATTTGCCAAGATCGTCGATTTATGGCGCGCCAAATGCCAGAGCTTGAGCGATTCTTTCATTATCGCAATCTTGATGTGTCATCAATTAAAGAGCTTTGTTTCCGTTGGCGTCCTGATATCTTAAGAAATTTTGAAAAAGGTGGCAGTCATTTGGCCTTAGACGATATTCGTGACTCTATCCGTGAGCTAAAGCACTATCGTCAGCATTTCTTTAAGCTAATACCTTAAACAGCAAGCAAGAGATAAGCTATTTAAAAGTGTAGTAAAAGAATTGTAGTAAAAAACAAAAAGGGTCTGTTGAACTAACAACAGACCCTTCTCGTATTTAAAAGGTGTTTTTTGAGATGCGTTGTTCAAAACGCCATTAAATGTGCTTTAGCGAACAAGAAATTCAAATTCAACTAGCTCAAACTCAGCATCATTACTGCTTAAATCATTACTATTCAAACTGTTATCTGAATGCACATTATCTGTCACTGCACCAATCACGGCACTAACTTTCGGCTGGCGAGTGTCTTTATCTAATAATCGCCAGTCGCCTAAGACATAACGTTTCTTATCAGCAGTTGCCTGATGAATGTCTGGACGATGAGTATGTCCGTGTAATAACGCATCGCTAGTAGTAATGGCTTGACGTACAGCTTTATCGTTCACATCCATGATATGAGCGGCTTTATGAGCATTGTTCTGTTGGCTTTTTTTGCGCATATTGTCTGCGATGGCTAAGCGTTTCTCTAATGATTTATTGAGTAAATACCACTGAGTCAAACGGTTGCGCATAATTTTGCGAAAGAACTGATATTTTTTGTCATCAGTACAGAGTGCGTCACCATGTTCTAAGCGGTAGTTCTGCTGACCAATAGGCAAAGTATATGGCTCATAAATCAGCTCACCACCGAACAGATTACAAAATGGCTGACCCAATAGAAAGTCACGGTTACCATGCATGACTAATATCTCACAACCATTGATACGTAGCTGCTTGAGTTTGGTGATAAGCGGGGTTAGCCAGTGCGCCATTTGCTCGTCTTCTGACACCGATAAATACGTATCATCACCTAGCCACACCTCAAACCAATCACCCAATATAAAAAGACGTTTGAGCGCAGGCAGGGCTAGACAGTCATCTAATAGTGCCAAAAAAGCCTGCACTAAGGCAGGCTCCTGAGGCGATAAATGCAAATCGCTAATCAATACTTGCCGCACTTGATGAGGGCGGGTCGTGATTAAGTGATTAAAACTTTGCATTTATCTTGGTCCTCGTGACTTATCGTATAGCAAGCATTCCTTAATAAATTCTACTAGAAAATGCTCGCTCATTCACAGCTATCGCTAAGTAACTATTACTGAATAGCTGCTATTGAATGACTATTACTGAGTAATGATGGTTGCTGAGTTGATAACAACTGGCTCTTTTGGCACATCAGCATGCATGCCGAAACGACCAGTTGGTACACTGCGCATTTTTTCGATAACGTCCATACCGCTTGTTACTTTACCAAATACGGTGTAACCCCAACCTTGCATGTTTTTGCCAGAGTGGTTTAGGAAGTCGTTATCTTTTACGTTGATGAAGAACTGGCTAGTTGCTGAATGCGGATCTTGGGTACGCGCCATTGCGATAGTACCTTTATCATTTTTCAGGCCATTGTCCGCTTCGTTTTCGATAGGCGCGTTGGTTGGTTTTTCATTCATCTCAGCGTCCATTCCGCCGCCTTGAATCATGAAACCATCAATGATGCGATGGAAAATTGTACCGTCATATTGACCAGATTTTACGTAGTTTAAAAAGTTTTCTACGGTTTTTGGTGCTTTTTCTTCGTTGAGTTCGATAACGATCGCACCCATATTAGTTTCAAGTTCTACTACTGGTGGCATGTCTACCATGGGATATTCCTTTTTGATTGCAGCGCCTTAAATAGCACTATTGTGAGTGGTGGTTAAAAAGTTACGGGTAGTCTAACGGCTTTTTTATCTCGTGTCATGTATCAGGCTGTTAATGCGTTTGCGAAACCTGATAGAATAACGCAACTTTACCCATTTTTGATTAGCTTTGATGAATTTTGATAATGCGGTCGCACTATCTAGGTTTTTATATTCTCGTTTTATTTTAACACTTTAGTTTAAACGTTTCGTGATGCGTGATGGCGCGCACCACGAACTGACAATTTGCGTTAGGAGCAATGCCCGATGAGTGATCACTCAAGCAACAATGCACAAAAAGACGAAGCAAAAAACGATTTTATTCGTAATATCATTCGTGACGATGTCAATGCGCAAAAATACCAGCAAATTGTAACGCGCTTTCCGCCTGAGCCAAATGGCTACCTACATTTAGGTCACGTAAAATCTATCTGCTTAAACTTTGGTGTGGCCAAAGAGTTCGGCGGTGTGTGCAACCTGCGTTTTGATGACACCAACCCAACTGCTGAAAAGCAAGATTACATCGACAATATTAAAAACGATGTGCAGTGGTTAGGTTTTGAGTGGGCAGGAGAGGCGCATCATGCCTCAGGTTATTTTGAACAATTGCATGCATGGGCAATCCAATTGATTGAGCAAGGCGACGCTTATGTTGATTTGCAAACCCCTGAGCAAATCAAAGAAAACCGTGGTTCATTTAATGAAGCGGGAACGCCTTCACCATATCGTGATGCCAGTGTTGAAGAAAACCTAGCGCTTTTCAACGATATGAAAGATGGTAAATACGCTGAAGGAAAGGCTATTTTGCGCGCCAAGATTGATATGGCCAGCCCAAATATGAACCTACGTGATCCTGTCATCTATCGCGTGATGCATCAAGAGCATCATCAGACTGGTGATAAATGGTGCATCTATCCGATGTATGATTTTGCTCATCCACTCTCGGATGCGTTAGAAGGGATTACCCATTCATTATGTACGCTTGAGTTTGAAGATCACCGTCCATTCTATGATTGGGTCATCGAAAAAATCGGCTTTGACGTACCGCCACATCAGTACGAGTTTAGCCGCTTAAACGTTGACCACACATTGACCAGTAAGCGTAAGCTGAAGCAACTGGTAGATGAAGGTATCGTCAGTGGTTGGAATGATCCTCGTATGCCGACCGTCGCTGGCATGCGTCGCCGTGGTTACACGCCAGAGGGCTTGCGTGATTTTTGTGAGCGTGTGGGGGTGACCAAAGCGGATAGTGTGGTTGATTTCCGTTTGCTAGAGTTTAGCGTTCGTCAATCGTTAGAGACGACTACTGGTCGCGGTATGGCAGTCCTAAAGCCATTAAAAGTGACCATCACTAACTTTAGCGAAGCGGTCAGCAGCTGGGAGTCGCAAAAAGCCGATAGCGTTAATGCACGTTTTGACGATGCGACGCAGACGCTTTGGTTGACTCAGCCGAACCATCCTAACGTCGATATGGGTGAGCGTGAGATTCCATTCACCGAAACGCTATACATCGATCAAGGTGATTACGAGATTGAGCCGCCAGCAGGCTACAAGCGTCTTTCTCCAGAAAAGCCAGAGATTCGTCTGCGTAACACTTATGTGCTAGCCGTCACTGAGCATATCACTGATGAAAATGGTAATGTCGTTGAGCTAAAAGCGACGATTGACCCTGCTACTTTGGGTAACAACCCTGAAGGGCGCAAGGTCAAAGGCGTGATTCATTGGGTATCAGCCAGTCAAGGTGTGCCAGCGACAGTCCGCATGTATGAGCAGCTATTCAGTGCTGAGGACCCAAGTGGCGTCGCTGATGTTCATCAAGCGCTAAACCCGAACTCGCTCACTGAGCTAAATGCAGTAGTTGAGCCATCTTTGGTCAGTGCCGATGCTGGCACGCGCTTCCAGTTTGAGCGTGAAGGTTACTTCATCTCTGACAGCGAAGATCACAGCACGGATAAGCCAGTATTTAACCAAATCGTTAGCTTACGTGATAGTTATAAGCCAGCTTAATTTATGTTGGCTTAGTATTTAAAAGTATCCTTATCCAAATGGATATTTTGAAATAATACTGAACAATAGTAGTTTGCAAGTTAGCCCATTTCTAGTACGCTAGGAATGGGCTTTTTTATGTGCAGTTATAAAGTTAAGCATAGTAAGATTTGAGGAAATAAGAATGGCAAAGTTTCTAAACAGCAGTGGTACAACGTATCATTTAGAAGAGTTGATTAAAAATGCTTCTGACAGGTTGATTATTATTAGCCCATACTTGAAGCTTAATGAACGTATCAAAGAGTTATTGGAAGACCGCAACCGCCTCAAGATCGACATTCGCATTGTTTATGGTAAGAATGATTTACACCCTGAAGAAATAAACTGGCTCAAAAACCTGACCTTTATTCGTACTAGCTTTTGCAAAAACTTACATGCGAAATGCTACCTGAATGAAAATGAATGCATTATTACCAGTTTAAATCTTTATGAATTTAGCCAAGTTAATAACAATGAGATGGGCGTACTGATTTATCGTAATGATGATGCCAAACTTTATGCCGACACTTATGAGGAAGCGCAGCGCATCATTCGTATCAGTGATGAAGTGAGAATGTCTCTTGAAAAAGTGACCGAAACTGAAAGTAAGTCTGAGCCTAGTCCCAAAGTAATAAACTCTACTACCAACGCAACTGTCAATGCTACGAAAGAAACCACACCTAATTACTCTAAACTGACTACCGCCAAGCTTGCTAAAGAGTTGGGCTTTAAAACGCAAGAGTTGAATGAAAAGCTACTTGCAGCGGGTTACCTACAATCGCAAGATGGTGAGCTAGTATTGACCGATGCTGGACGCGCAGCTGGTGGTACCAGTAAAAAGGGTAAATTTGGCGAATTTTGCTTATGGGATACAGGGATGGTGGTTTAATTATTTATCAAAGCTGATTGTCCATAAAATTCATTAAAAGATTTGTCCATTAGCTTATAGGTAAACGGAATAATCGCATTACAATCCGTCACAAGACATTCATAACCAGTTTGTTAAGATAAAGTCAGTTTTTGCCGATGTGCTTTATGTTATATTTGATAGCTGAGCACGTCGATGATAATAATAGAACGCGAGGCCGACGTGTCGATATAAGCGTTCATTCACATAGCTAAGGAATCAAGCATGGCACATTTACGTTTAGGTGATACCGCACCAAATTTTGACGCTACAACCACAGAAGGTGACATTAATTTTCACGAGTGGGCAGGTGATCATTGGGTCGTTTTCTTCTCGCATCCAGCAGATTTTACGCCAGTATGTACCACTGAGCTTGGTCGCGCCGCTGCACTGAATGGCGAGTTCCAAAAGCGCAATGTAAAGCCGATTTGTATTTCTGTTGATAGCTTAGAAGATCACAAAGCGTGGGCGAGCGATATCGGTGAGACTCAAGGCACAGATATGAACTTCCCAATCATCGCTGATCCTAATAAAGAAGTCGCTGAGCTATATGACATGATGCATCCTAATGCCGACAGCACTCATACAGTACGTAGCGTCTTTATCATTGATCCAAGCAAAAAAGTTCGTCTAACGCTGACATATCCTGCCAGCTGTGGCCGTAACTTTGATGAAATTATCCGCGTAATTGACGCACTACAGTTGTCGGATGAGTACAACATTGCAACACCTGTAGACTGGAAAGATGGCGACGATGTGATCATTCCACCAAGTGTGAAAAATGAAGATATCGCTGCAAAATATCCAAAAGGTCACAAAGAGATTAAGCCGTATCTACGCACCACACCTGCACCAAACAAATAATTAGACTGATGTATAAATGTGATTAAATAAAGCCCCATGACTCAAGGTTATGGGGCTTTTATTATTTCTACTTTATGATTAATAACACTTTGCCATGATGGCCAGATTAGGCTATAACTGTGGTATAGCGTATCAATATTTGTGCTTATCAGTACAACAACCATAATGAAGCGTATCAGCGTCAAATCGCTGTCCAATCATTCTTACAAGGAGTTTACTATGAAAAAACTATATATTACCCGTACAGCGCCCAATCCACGTAAAGCACTTATCCTATTAGCTTCAAAAGGTATCGATGTTGATGATATGGATGATGTGGATGTGATCGATATTGATTTTGCGGCAAATGAGCAAATGTCAGAAGCCTTTACGCAAATGAATCCAATGCAGACCGTACCTGTTTTGACCTTAGATGATGGTACAGTACTGAATGATTCGCAGGCAGTTTGTGAGTATCTAGATCGTGTTTACGGTGAGCGTTCGGTCATGGGTAATGATGTGGTACAGCGTGCGCAAGTTTGCTCTATGCGCCGTGTTGCAGAGTTTGAAGTGATGTATAACTTGATGCTCGCGTTTCAGCACAGTCATCCATCTAAAGCACAACGTATTGAGCAAGTGCCAGAGTTCGTCGCACCATCAATTGCTCGTGCTGTTAAAGCCATGGCATATTTTGAGACGATATTAGAAGGTCGTGAATACCTAGTAGGTGAGCAATTAAGTTTTGCGGATATTGTGCTATATCTAAGTTTGGATTTTGGTAAAGTATTAAAAATTAATCCTAATGAGCAAGGCGAAAACCTAGCTCGTTTTTATCAAAAGATGAATGAACGTTTCAGTATTAAGAATATGGCTAAAGCCAAACCTGCAAGTGTGAATGACTAAAAGGTTCTAGAAAAATAGTTTAAATCATAAAATTTATCTATTAACCTGTTTAGTAAACTGATCACTATAAAGCAAAACAGCTAACCTCAATCGTTAGCTGTTTTTTTATGAAATATAATAAAAATCAACATTTCGTTACATAGGTTAATAGAGCCAAGGTTATAGTGGTTAATCTAGCTTAGTTATATCAATTATGTTTCTTACTTATTCATTAAAGAGGAATGCTTTTAAATTATGACTTCTTTTGAATAGGTTTTTAAAACATAGATGGTACGCGAGATAAGTTGTACAAGCTTACTAAGAGGTATGTAATATGGTAGGTAGCCGAAATAAGCCAACGTTAAAATTACTGCTATTACCCAGTATGATGGCAGTTAGTCTGATGCTAAGTGCGTGTCAAAAAGAAGCGGCGTCTAGCGAGAATGATACATCGCAGGGTGCTGAAGCTGGCGAGATGACAGACTCAGCAGTAAGTGAAGGTCTGGTATCTAGTATGAGCCCTACATCAGACGAATCTGTACCTGTTGCATTAACTGCTCAAGACAAGCTGACGACCACCTTATCTCATCATCGCTGGACGTTAGTAAACGCAGTCGACGCCAATGAACAGCCTGTGGCTGAATTTGCGAATATCAACAGTCAGGTAACGCTTGCATTCAACCAGTATCAAGGACAAGACACGCTAAGCTATAGTGTAGGCTGCAATACGATTAGTGCTGGCTATCAGTTAAAGGGGCATACCTTAACTACTGAAGAGGGTATGAGTACAAAGATGTCTTGTGGCGATTTAGACGTGGCAGAAAACACCTTGAATACGTTGATGCAGGGCAGTAGTGAGTTCAAAATTGATCAAGGCGATAATCCAGTATTGACCCAGTTTACTGACGATGATGTGACTTTAGTATGGAATGGTAGGCTTACTGCACAAGCGAAATATAACAGTAAGGGTGAAACAGTATTTTGGGCAGTAAACTCCGAAACAGTACCTTGCGAAGCAGGTAACTCTGAGCAGTGTCTACAAGTTAAGCCTATTACCTACAATGATCAGGGCATTAAAACTCACGAAGGACAGTGGCGAGTATTCGTTGGTGAGATCGATGGCTATCAGCATGACAGCAAACACGAAGAAGTATTACGCTTACAACGCTATCAGATAAATATCAATGAATTGCCAGAAGATGATACCGCGGATGAACAGTATGCTTATATATTAGATGCAGTCATTGAAAGTTCAGTGGTGGAGTAGCCTATTATAGTTTGAGCTTTGAAATGCTCATAGTCATAAAAAACACGCGCCTAATAGTGCGTGTTTTTTATGGGATGTCTACTTTGCTGTTTATTTGTTTTGACGACTGTCTGCTCTAACGCTCAGCTACTTTAACACTGATCTCTAACGCAAGTTACCCAAATCTTCTTCCGTCAAACGCCAACGGCCTTTCTTCTTGGAAGCACCTCGACCACGCATGGCGCTATTCAATATCAGTTTGTTCATTGAATGGCTTGAGTGAGCATGACAGATGGCGCAGGCAAGTCCATCGGCAGCATCTTGTTGCGGCACGACTTCTAACGCTAATATCCGGCACACCATCTCCTGTACTTGCTCTTTAGCTGCCGCTCCATAGCCACAGACAGCTTGTTTGATCTGCCGAGCCGTATATTCTGACACTTCTAAATCTAGTGCAACCATTGCTGCAATCGCTGCACCTCGTGCTTGCCCAAGCTTAAGTGCAGAATCAGGGTTTTCCGCCATAAATACTTGCTCAATCGCTGTATAGATAGGCTCGTCTGCATATTTTAAATGATGCTGTGTGATACGCGTTAATCCATTAAAGATACGCTTAAGGCGTTCAGGCATCTCTTTGGTATCTGTACGAATCGTCCCTGCATCGATATAGGTCAGCTTGTCACCTGTCTGCTGTACTATCCCATAACCGGTCATGCGTGACCCTGGATCAATTCCTATAATAATTGCCATAATATTCCGTCTTGCTTACCTGTCATTTTATATTCAGTCCTATATAAATTGGATACGGAGTCAGACTCGCTTAGCCTACTGCTAGTAGCACTGACGTTTGTCTTCCTTGTAGCCAAATTATATTGTACCGACTATATGGCTTAAAAATTAGCCTTAAGTTTGATAGTATAGCAACCAATCCCCATATACATCATATGTTAGCCATTTTAATTTTCATGGCGCTCAATTTATTGGTTTTTATTTTATAGGAC
>Ga0209295_1000397_pt1 | contig 23210 bp, 19 predicted proteins | sample Porto_5metaG_FD_187428 | JGI IMG/M metagenome (GOLD analysis project Ga0209295, IMG submission 187428) | Marine algal microbial communities from Porto, Portugal - Porto_5 metaG (SPAdes) (version 2) | ecosystem: Host-associated > Algae > Red algae > Unclassified | place: Portugal: Porto... | reverse complement strand
ATAGAAATTTTAAACTATGCAGAGGTAGCTTATTTTATACATTCAAACCATTGATTATCAAACAATTAAAAACATCACTTTATGGTATTTTTTTGTTAAAAAAAATGTCATACGTCCAAAGTCTAGTCACTTAGTAACGAGCAAATAATAAGTTTACGATTTCGACGAAGTTATTTTATCCTTAGTTTTCTTTTTGAAAGCGGGAGTTTATCTGGATAAATGACTGTTTTTAAGGAGGAAAATAAGGGTAAAAGAATCCGTCCAAATCGTGAAGTTATTATTTATTCGTTACTTAAATAAAAACTCGCTCAATCTGTGTTTTACTTTCACGTTGAATTTGCGCGCTAATACGGCGCAAGCCGGAGGCGTTACGCTACGTTTCGCTCAATCTGCGCCCTATTTTCACGTTAGTTTTGTTTTTTGAAATTAAAATTGAGGTTGAAGTTGCGGTTGAAGTTGAAGTTGAGACATCATTCCCGCCCAAGCACCTCAAAAAACTCCTCCAATCTCGCGCCTTGTTCATCTACCAAAGTTAGTTTATATTTTCCCGGTTCGGGACTGAGTTCGAGTTCGTGAAAGGTCTTTGTTTTTTCGATATATTCGTCATTTAAATGCCAATAAATGACCGATTCCGGTTCGCGATGCGCTACTTTAAATACCGCTTTTCCCAACTCGCCATCCATATCTTTCGGAATAAAAATACTTGAATTGGGTTTGGGATAAATCAACTGCATAGAGCGATTTTTACTCGTATTTAATGAAGCCAAACAATCGTCCCGGAAAGGCGGTAATACGCGATAATCAGGGTGTTTCTTTTTATAATAAAATTCCTCCAAGGGCGGCAACACAAACCATTTTTCATGCTGCATATTCGACGGGTTTTCGCAATCACTGTGTACTCTAAATTGTTGATTATCATCTAAATGTATCATTTGATGGTAGGGGCAAGCCTGCGCCTCTACGCCTCGTGCCGGGACGTAGTAGCCTTCCGTATTTTCGCAATTTTCTAAGGCACGATAGCCGCTTTTCGTGCAGACATCCACCACGACCATATCATCATACGGCGGCTCAAACCATCCACCCGTCGGCAGTCGTTCAAACAAATCAAACAGCACAGGCGCAGCCGCCTGTACGCCCACAAGTCCTGCCTTGCCTTCGCCGTCAGCATTGCCTGCCCAGACGCCTACCGTGTAGCGTGGTGTCACGCCCACCGCCCACGCATCCCGAAAACCAAAACTCGTCCCCGTTTTCCATGCAATTCGCTTCGAGGATTCGTACAACTCCCATGCACCCGATGAGTTGGGACGCTCTACTTGGCGCATCGTTTCAAAGGTCTGATAAATCGCGCCTGTACCCATGCGTGTGGGGGCATCCGTGAGCTTGTTTTTGGGTGTGTCCTCCCCCCTGCCCCCTCCGAAGGGGGAGATAGATGAATCGTAAAAATAATTCAAATCGCGCCAATCTGCCGCGTCGTATTTGCTGTTGTGTGGGTAGTGATGATTTAGCGTTCGCGCCATGCAAGTGTAGGCATTGGTGACGTCCCAAAGCGTGACTTCCGAGCCGCCGAGTACGAGCGTCAAGCCATAATGTGAAGCAGGTTTATTGAGCGTAGAAAAGCCCATTTTTTTCAAGTTAAAATGAAATTTCTCCAATCCGTAATCACTTAACATTCTGACAGTTGGTACATTCAACGAACGTATAATCGCCTTACGTGCAGGTACTGCGCCGTCATAGGTTTCGTAGAAATTTAAGGGGCGATAACCACTCATATTCGTAGGGACATCGGGGATGAGGCTTTGCGGCAATATTTCCCCTTCATCCAACATCATTCCATACAAAAACGGCTTTAAAATACTGCCCGAACTTCGCGCCGCCGTTATTACGTCAACTTCGTGTTCGTGTGCTGCGTTTTCTTCCGAAAAAATATTGCCCACGTATGCCACTACATTACCCGTTTCGACCTCTACGATGACTGCCGCGAGGTTGTGAATACCATTCGATGAAAGTCGGGCGTGGTGGCGGTGTAGCGTGCGGGTGGCGTATTCTTGTAGGTTGCGGTCAATGGTGGTGCGTAGGCGCGTCCACCCCCCAGCCCCCTCCAAAGGGGGAGATTCTTCGCTACGCGAAGAACTACTCGCGGTCGTCTCCCCCTTTGGAGGGGGTTGGGGGGTGGAAAACGCAGAACTCCCCTTCTTCTTTTTATCCGAAAAACACTCTACAAAAGCCCTATCCAACAAGTGCGGCGCAAGGCGTGGAAGCGGAAGTGGTTCGTCGGGCAAGGGTTCTTCTTTGGCGAGTTCGCAGGTGAGTGTGTCGATTTTATTTTGTGCTAAGAGTCTGTCTAAGAGTCGGTTGCGCTTCTCCATCAAGGCGCGGCGATTGCGTCCGGGATGAATGAGGGCGGGGCTATTGGGCAGTACCGCGAGGGTAGCCGCCTCCGACCATGAGAGCAAATCGGGTCGCTTGCCGTAGTATCGCCACGATGCGGCATCCAAGCCCACGACATTGCCGCCGAAAGGTGCATTGGAGGCGTAGAGTGCAAGGATTTTGGACTTGGATTCGCGCAATTCGAGACGAGTAGCGAGTATGGCTTCGATGATTTTTTGAGGGATATTGCGAGGCTTGCCTTTGCGCGACATGCGTAGCGTCTGCATGGTGAGCGTACTGCCGCCACGCACGATGCGTCCGTTGCGGATGTTTTGCTCCGCCGCCTTCGCTATGCCCAACATATCTATGCCCGGATGCGTGAAAAATCGCTTGTCCTCAAAGGTGGTAATCGCTACCGCAAATTTGTCGGGAACGGCGTCATTATACGGGAAACGCCACTGTCCATCCGCCGCGATGCGTGCGCCGAGTAGGTTGCCGTCGGCATCTTCGAGTACCATGCTGGTCGGGTCGGTAAAGAGGTGCGTGGGCAAGCAAAAGATGTACCACACCATTAACAGGAATAGGACCGTGAAGGTCTTTTTTCTGTGGGTTTTGAATAGGTATTTTAGCATTCGCATAAAGAAAAACGAAGCGGCGGTGATTGGTTGTTTTCGTACAGGTGAATTTTTAATCGCCATATTAGGCAGACATGGCGACTGAAGTTGCCTGTACATGCAAAAATAGGAAAAATGTAGGTGAGGTGGGTGTTTTGTTGGGGTTTTAACGGGAATTTAGGAGTTGGGTTTGGTTTAAAATTCGTCTAAACTCGTCAGACATTTTAAAAATGCCTGACGAGTTTAGACGAATTTTAGAGTAGATTCGGCTTCAAATTTCAACTTAGGAAGATGAAGCCGCTGCGACACTAAAGGCTAAACCAGTTTTAACGGTATTGACCGAAAGACAAGCCTTTTCAGCTATGGTCAGCAGTTTATTGAGCATGTTTTCATCTGAACAAAAGTCGTAAGACACCCCTAAATTGACTTGTGAAAAACGTTTCGGTAAGTCGTCCGTCATAGTTGCCGATACATCAATGGTCAGCCCTTTAATTTCAATGTCTCTTGCTTGAGCAGCAGCAAATAAAGTACTACAATAACAACCCGCTATTCCTGCGAGTAGATACTGTCCGCCCATTAATCCCTCTCCGCCTCCGCCTTTTTCTACGGGTCGGTCGATAATGATTTTCAAGGTATCATTTTCCAATTCCATCGCACTTTGGGAGTGTTGTTTAAGACGAATTTTTACTTGACTCATAACTTTTTATTTCTTATAATTACACTTGCGAATATACGACAAAAATCAAAACAACCTCGCATCCCAAAAGTAATTTTCCACCTTCATGAGTTGTACTTTTTGTTGGAAATCGGGATGTGTGGTATTGATGATGTAGTTGTATTCTTGCGGAATAATGGCGGAAGGTATTTTGAGGATTAAGGACTGTTTTTCTTCGTACCATGTGGAGCCGATTTCTTGTAACATCGGATAAGCGGTGATGCTTCGCCAATTTTCGGGGAGGTCTTTTAGCGGTATTTGATGGTATAATGCTTCCTCGTCGGGGAGGTAAATGACCATAACTTTGTAGGTAATCGTGGGTTGAGTGGCAGCCCGATGTACGACCAATTCTAAGGAAGATAGCGAGCGAGACGAACCCGTGTAGATGACAAATTGTTTGCGCTTATTCCACCTGTTGGCACTGCCGGAGGAGGTGAGTTTTGCAGCGTATTTTTCGGCTGATATTCTGAATACTTCCACTGGATTTAATGTTGAATTTTGAATGGGTGAATTTTGAATGTTTTAACTCATTGGAAGTTATTAAACATTATCTCCGTATTCTATTCCGGTGAGTCTGTCTTCTATCAATCTGATGCCTGATATGGTTTTCAGGTAATTCATTGGTGTATCGTTGTCGAGATAGAAATTATTGGTTGTCAGCCATTTATCAAAATCTTTCTGTGTACCGAATACTTCTATACCGTGTTTGAACAAGGATATTAGGAGCACGACATGTTCTTGTGTATTTTCCCGTAGTACGACTTCTTGATTGGACTTATAATTTCGGAAGGTCTTGACACTGATATTGAGCCAATCGGAGATTAAATCGTCTTTGAGATTGGTGTATTCTTTGATGATTGCCACGTAGTTCCAATCTATTTTTTGGGTTCTCAAAATATTCAATACCTCCACATCTGAAATGCGTCCGGAAATCTCGTCTAATAATTTGTGATTAAAGGCTGTCATGTTATATTTTTTTGTAAAAATAGGTAATTTTTCCTTTTTTAGCAAGTAATTTTTCCCTTTACATTTTAAACAAGTTCATAATAATCATATTTATCCGAGTAATAATAATCATCCGTTCGTTCAACAAATCCTAACTTCAATAAGAAGACTTTGGAGGGGGCGTTTTCTTTGTGTGTATTGGCGACTAATTTATTTAAATTGTGTTGATTGTGAGCATATTGTATCAATTGTTTGACGGCTTCGGTGGCGTAGTATTGTCGTCTGTGTGCTTGTCCGATGTTGTAGCCGATGAAGCCTCTTTTGTGGTGGTCGTTGAAGGTTTCTCGCATCAATTCGTAGAGATTTATGATGCCTATCGTTTCTTTGATGGTCTTTAATTTGATGAGCCAATCGCATCCTGCGCGCTTGGTGGCATTTCTACTCCAATACAATTGATGGTCAATGTATTCTTCGAGTTTGTCCCAATCTTTATATTCGTCAATAACATAAGGGTTGGGGTCTTCACGAAACAGATCATATATCTGCGTGTAATTGTTTTCATCGACCATTTCAAAGGTCAATCGCTCGGTATCGGGTATGTTGGTGAATGGAAAATAGGGTGTCGGGCGTGGCTTCATGTGCTGCATTCGCTCCATGAAGGCTGCCTTTCGCTGTGCGCGGGCTTGTAATTTTTCGGATTTTTGTGTGTTGTTTTCTTTCATCTTTTGTGTAGTGTAGTCGTCGGATGAAGGTTTTTACGAAGCCTTATCGTTTTTCTCATAACATATTCGCTTTTGACAAATAGGGATTCGTCAGACGGCACTCGTAAGCATAATCAGACAGGAGTGTCTGGGTTACGATGCCCGATATCTTTCTGCGAAACCTTCGATGATTTCGGCGAGTTCTACGGCGAGGTCGGTCATTTCCTCGAATCGTTCGCGGGTGTCGTCGCGGTCTATCATGGCTCTTTCGGTATATACAATGATGTTGTTTTCGATGCGCAACATGCCGCGTAAGCTCTTGATGTGCGTGAGGAGCAAGTCTTGAAAACCGTTTTCTAAGATACTGTCTGCGAAGTAGTTATCGTTGGTAGCAAGGGTGTAATTGTCGAATAGTAGGCGCTCTCCTGCATCGGTATCGTCTTCGAAAAAGAGGTTTTTGAGTTTGCGAAATATCTTGTGTCCGGGCTTGCCGGGTGCTACGGAGAGTTGGTATTTGTAGAAGTTGTCGAATTGCACGAATACGCTGGTGTAGGCGTAAGTTTTCATACGCCGATGTTCGCGCGAGCCAACGAGTTTGCTAACATAAAAAGAAAATACACGGACGTGTCGCGTGCGATACTGCCCTTCGACAGAAGGGGCTTGCAGCCACTCCGTATTGGCAAACAGGATGGGCAATTGAAGGAATTTTGCAAGGTCGGTGTATTGGCGGAGAATCGGGTCGCGTAGGTATTTGAGCATTTTTCTAAGTTCAAGTTCAAGAATCAAGTGCAAGTTCAAATGGGGGTTTTTATAATTTTTTGATGTAGTTTTCAAATTCTTTTGCGAAGGCGTCGAAGCTGTCGGAACATTGGCGTAGCCAATTGATGTCGAAGGAGTTGGAGAGGGATTCGACTATGGGGTTTGACTTAGTGTTTGTTGGTTTTATACGGTTATAGACCTTCTTTTTCATGTCTTTTCTGTTTTCGGTTTCGATGGGTGGCGTTTTTTGGAGTGCCGCATTTTCGGTTTTTACTTTGATGTACCAAAGCCAGTATTCAATGGCTTGTACGGGGATGTAAATCAAAATTCTATCTTGTACGTCTTCGTTGATGCAACTTTTCTGCATTTCTGAAAATACATTTTCAAATTCATCATCATCACAATCCGCACCGACAAAACATACGTCTAAGCCAAAATTATCAAAACCAACATCTGCTGCACCGATAAAGCGTTCTCTTGTATCCAAGCCATTATTGGGACGAACAAATTCAGTGAATTTATCTTCATGCTGAAATGCAATGTCGCTGCTTTTGTCGAAATATTCGACGAGTTGCGGAATCGTATTTTTCATAAAAATTCTGTTGGCTGCGTCTTCCGCAAATATGCCGTAAGTGATTATTTTCATGCCGGTACGCCTCCAAAAAGTCCCATCTTCCAATACTCGCCGAGGGCTTTTCTATAATTGATTTTAGGTGAATTATTGTCTTTGGATTTTTGGTCTAAATCGTCGATTATATCCGCTTGCAGATTTTTTATAACTGTTTCATTATCAGGTTTATCTACGATAAAAATGTGTTCTTCTAAATCTTTGAATTTGTGTACAACCTCCGAGCTATGCGAAGTCAAAATAATCTGTACACCCTGTTCTTCCACCAATTCAAAAATATACTCCATCACCTCATGTATGCGACGTGGGTGGATGCCTTTTTCCGGTTCTTCCAACATCAAAATGCTTGGTGGATTGGGTTGGAAAATGATGCATAATAAGGCTAAGAAATACAGCGTTCCTTCGGAAACTTCATCTGCCCAAAAGCCGATACCATTTTTGTCGAATAATTTTACTTGGCGAATGCCGTCTTTTTTTTCAGGGTTGATAATTGGGGTACGAACTAATTTGAAATCACTGATACACCGATTCAGTTCCTCTGCAATTTTATCTAATTTGTGTGGATGGTTATTATTGAGATAATCTAAATAGGACATTAAATTAGAGGCATCACTTTTAATCTGATTTATTTCACCATTGGTTTTTCCTGTAAAAGCCGAGAGTTTGATGTTATAAAGTCGAATATTTTTAAGATTATTAAGTTTCTCTCGTGGAAAAGCTGATTTTCTAAATGCTTCACTATTCTTAATGTCACGAGTATTGTTAGGGATGATATGATTTGTGTACACACCAAAACCTTCAGATTTAAAGGTTACATAATGTTTAAACTTATCAATTACATCTATCTGATTTAAAGGAACTTCAACACTATTTGCGCCAAAAATTTCTTCATATTTACCCTCATTCTTATCAGAATCATCGTAATAAATTTTAAAGTCATAATAATGAAATTCTTTCTTTGATTGATAACTTATTGTAAACTGCAAAGGAAACCCATCCTCCTCAATCTTATGCTGAAACGACAAGCGTTTAAGCTCCTCATTATCAGGATAATGCCCATTCAAATAACGCCCCAAAAACACCAAAGCCTTCAACACATTACTTTTCCCCGAATTATTGGGACCGATCAACAGATTGACATCCTGCAAACGTAAGGTAACGTCACGTAGGCTCTTAAAATTTTGTATGCGAATGGAATGAATCATGATTAAGTTTTCGTAAAAATACAGGATAATTCCTTATCAAGCAAACGTTTATTGCTTCAAAACAGTTTCAATACGCCGCAACAATTCACGCCCTTCGGATTCAAAATTCTTCATTTTCAGCAAATCGCCTCTGATGAGGGCAAGGAAAGCGAAATTATCGGCAAGAATTTCATCGGGATGCCAGATGTAACCTGTGTTTTGTCCGATTTGACGTTGAAAATCCGCCTGAAAATACTCGGGTGTAGTGCTTTTATAATCGTCTTTTACTTGTACCATCCATACCTCTCCTTCTTTTTTGACTTCAAATAATTCAAATTCTAAATAGGTAAAAAACCCGACACTATCCGAGACAGACTGGGATGTTTTGGAATATAGTAAAGGTATTAATTTTGAGTTGATTCCTGCAAAAGAAACATCGATAAGCTGCTCAATATCAATGCCATCGGGATTGAGCAACATGCGGCGGTCAAGCTCCGGCGGCAGTTGAATATTTTCCGTTTTTCTAAAACCTATCAACTCATATAATTGCTTGCGTTTGTCGGGATGAAGGCGCGAATAGATGTGGAATATTTCGTGCAACATGACTTCGAGAAAAGCATCTTCGTTCCGATTATCACTTAGCACATCGTAGGGAATGATGATGCTATTTTCGCGCGTGTAGTAAATGGATTTTCCGTAATGCTTGGCTTTTGTTTTGATAAGATTTAGCGGTTTTGGAAAAATATCAGGCGAAATTTTGTTGCATAATTGACGGGCTTTACTGACTGTTTTCCGAACGTACTCTGCTTCTTTTTCTGTAAAATTGGCTACATCTTTTTGGAGAAAATTTTTGTACGTCTGCGTGCTTTCTTCTCGTGTGCCGGAAAGCGTTTTTCCCATTTGAATTTCCATGTCAAGCGTGCGAACTTTCTCAAAGAAATCTTCCATATTATCTTCGGAAATGGCAAGGGCAGCCGTTACGCTATCCAGTAAATAAAAGTCGTTGGGTGGATAGAACTCAACTGTCGATTCTGAGGTTTTACATTGGATGAGGATAAGACATAAGAATCCGAATAGCGTGAAAATGCGCTTCATGTTACGTTGCTTCAAACTGAATAAATACGTGGAACGAATAGACTCGAATGGATGATACACAAATATAAGCGAAAGTTATCGTTTTTCAATCCAGTTTATATTTTTTTTCAGCAACTGTTGTGTCATATCTTCGGGGCTTCCGGCTTCGGGTTGGTGATTGTAAAGCCAATTGGCTTGTGGCGGCATACTCATCAAAATGGACTCTATACGCCCATCGGTATCCAAACCAAAACGTGTGCCTTTATCCCAAACGAGGTTGAACTCTACATAGCGTCCGCGTCGTACACGTTGCCACTCTAACTCACTGTCTGTGTATAATTTATCTTTATTTTTGCGGAGTAAATGTGTGTAAGTTGGTAAGAAGGTTTCGCCGATAGCCTGCGTAAAAGCCAACCTATCCGCTTGCTCAAAACTGCCCTCTACGCGATTCAATCTATCAAAGAAAATGCCGCCTACACCGCGTGTTTCCTTACGGTGTTTGATATAAAAATAATCGTCTGCCCATTGTTTGAATTTTGGGTAATATGATGGGTCGTGTTTATCGCAAGTATTTTTCAATTGTTGGTGAAAGAACTGCGCATCCTCCTGCACGATGTAATGCGGCGTGAGGTCTATCCCGCCACCAAACCACCAAGTCCCGTTATCCATTTCAAAATAACGGACATTCATGTGAATGATCGGTACGTGCGGATTGATGGGGTGCAGGACGATGGAGACGCCCGTTGCGTAAAAATTGGCTTCGGGCAGCTTGAGTGCTGCCGCGATTTTTTGGGGCATCGGACCGTGTACGGCAGAGTAATTGACGCCGCCTTTTTCGATGTGTCTGCCTTGTATGATGCGTGTGCGTCCGCCGCCACCTTCGGCACGCTGCCAGAGGTCTTCACGGAATTTGCCCTTATCATCTTCCGACTCCAAGCCCGCACATATACGGTCTTGTAAGCCCATAAACCATTCTGAAATGGCTTCTTTTGTTATAATTTTCGATGTCATAAAATGGCTTTTGCGCTCGCTACAACTTTTTTAGAATTTCCCACAAATATCTGGTTATCGGCGACTATTACAGGGCGTTTGAGAAATGTATATTCTTCTAAAATGTATTTTCGGTAGTCGGCTTCGGTGAGCTGCATGTCGTTGAGTCCCATCGAACGGTACTTCATGGCACGACGGCTAAAGAGGGCTTCGTACGAACCTGCCAAGCGGTGCATTTCGTCCAGTTGTGCTTCCGTTATTTTTTCTTCTTTGATGTTTTGAAGCGTGGCTTTTCCTTCTAATCCCAACTCTTTTATGATGCGTTGGCAGGTGTTGCAGGTTGCTAAATGGTAAACCTTCATTTTGAATGAGTGAGTGAGTGAGTGAGTAAATTGAGCTGCGAAATTACATAAAATTCAACAGGCTTTTGGGTATTTTGTTGATGGTGTAATATATTTTCGTGTTTCTAAGGAACAGGAACAAAATAAGGGCAAACGCATGAAAATTTATTGCTCGAAATATTGAGTACCTAAAGGCACTCGAAACGCATTTTTGATGCTTTTCTACCGATATTTTGTTCCTAATGGAACATTTTGAACGTATTTGATGCCTCGTTAGAGGTAAAATATTGGTAACACTTGGATAAAGAACTTACTATCATTGCTCCATAGGAGCAAAATATTTTCGTGCGTTTGCCCTTGAACAAAATAAATGTATATTCTCGACTTGTTTTTTTTCCTTTATACTTCACCAAAAAATCCTTAAATACAGTGAGTATTCGCGTCATTTTTGATTCGATTCATTTCAAAATAAACGTCAAAAAATGTAAATAAATTTATAAAACAGTGTACTGAGGGATGAAACATTCGATGTCAAAGCCTTTTTTAAATGAGACTGTAAAGCAGTAAATAAAGTAAGGGAAGAGGAAAAAAATAATCTACCCGTCTGAATTGTTCTTTTTCTTATATGTTCCACTAAATCTTCCTTAGTGAAAGAAAATAAATAACTTGCCCCATTATGCTTGTTCTTTTTCCTTCTAAAAAACACAAAAAATAGTTCCGTAGCTATGGCTATGCAACGATTTTTTGAATTCTTTAGAAGGTCGCACTGAAATATAGCCATTTTTTAATTAATTAAAATTATTTTGCAATTTATTTATTATTAAAAATGAATTATTTATAAATATTTTTTATTATAAAATAATTTAAAAATATTCTTATTTCAGCAGAACCTTAGAAGAAAAAATTACGGCGCATTATGGAACAATTTATTTAATTTCTTTCACTTAGACAAACATATAAAAAAAATAACTTCTTCATTTAGGGTAGATTATTTTCTTCCTCTTCCCTTAAGTTTTGGATGCATTACACGCTTGAGGTCATGGGCAATGATAGGGCAGAGTGAATGAGTTGCGAGTTATTTTTTTCGCTGCGCGAAAACAACTCATAATTTATAAATTTAAGGCATAAATATTGCCTTTAAAGGTAGTGACGGGGCATGCCCTGTTTGTATTTTTTATTATTTATACTAATTTAAATTTAGCATGAAAAATTACTTATTTGTTATCGTAATTCTTTGTTTTTCAATGAGTACTAATGCTCAGAAGCGCGTTCATTTTTCTAAGATAGAAATTCAGAAAAATGGTTTGTATTATCAGATTAATACGGTTGATCCGTTTACGGGTACGGCTTATGAGGTGCATCCGCCAAAGAATGAGAAGGAAAAAGAGAAGGCAAAGAATGAGTATGAGGCTTTTTTGAAAACGGCTCGCAAGCGGGAGGAGGTGGATTTTGTGGATGGTAAAACGCATGGTAAGGCGCGGGGTTGGGATGAGTATGGAAAGAAAACTTATGAGGCGGAGTTTGTGGAAGGTATGCAAGAGGGCGTGGAGCGGCAGTGGTTTCCAACGGGGCAGCAAAAAGTAGAGGCAAATTATGTGCATAGTGTGCCGCATGGTATGGCAACGGAATGGTATAGAGATGGTGAGAAAAAATCGCAAGGCGAGTATGTGACTGGGCGCGAAAATGGCATGCATACTTGGTGGTATCGCACAGGTGTGAAAGACCAACAAATCACTTATATCAATGGCTTGGAAGAAGGCATGGTGCGCAAATGGTATGAGAATGGTGAGCGCATGTTGGAGGCGCAGTTTGTGGACGGAAAGCGTAGTGGTATGCACAGCGAATGGCATAAAAATGGTCAGAAAAAAGCCGAAGGTATGTATGTTGATGATAAGGAAGATGGTCGGTTTTCATCGTGGAGTAGCAAGGGTAAGTTGCTGGATGTCAAGGTCTATACAAATGGCGAATTAATACAATCTATGGATTATAGAAGCGGCGGTATTCGCACTCAAGCGGGTTTTGTGCAGGTGTTTAATGAGATGACTTCGTATTTTACGGTAGATGTGAAGGGGAGTAAAGTAGAGACTATCAATACGGGTAATATTGGCTTTATCGTGGATGGAAAAATATTGCAAATGCTGGCGATTCCTACTGCCAAATTTGACCGTGGAATGATGCCTTTGCAGGGTGAAGGGCTGCTGCTCGAACAGATGCGCGACGAGATGAATAGTATCAGAAATACGATGAGTGATGAGGTGGCAGCAGAGCTATTTCCCGAGCACGAAATGACGAATATTGACGGGCGCGAAGCATTGCATTGGTACTTCAAAGCTCCCGTAAAAGTAGGCAACGAAAATAAAGCTCGCACGGTGTTGGAAGAGCATTATCTTTCTATGGTTTGCGGTGATTATGTGTTAGTTTTGAGTAGTATTTATACCAATTCGGACGATAGAAATGGCATCATCAAACTCCTAAAGGATACAGCAAAAACTGTTGATATGAAGAAAGTGCGCGTTGATATGAACGCATTGAGAAAGGAGATAATCGGTGAGTGAGGTTTATTTTTCTGTTAAAATAGTTGCAGCCTGTCAGACCGCAGTCAGGCGTGAAATATACTCGCGCATGGCTATTGACCCGTAAATCCGTGTCAGTTAAGTAATACTTATGCCAAAAGAAAATTTAATAAGTAATTTATCTTCAAGGAATATAAAAAAACAATATAATTATAAAACAATAATGCAATAAATCCGTATAATATATAAAAAAACCCGTTCCGGAGGGTCCCAGTTCCTCCGGACGGGTGTTCACAGTGAGAAATACAAAGGTCTTTTAATCGCTTGCTATTTTTATTAACTCTGCTGAGTTTCGAGCTGATTTCAGTGTTCGTACTGCTCTGAACAAATAGCTAACCTCTTCTCATATACAGTAGCCTTACTTGTATATATCTTTAAGCCATCTCTGGCGTTAATTTTAAAATAAAGGCACCACCGGTCGTACCGGTAGCACCTTCCCCTAACCTAAAATGTGACAAGAATCATGATAATCGAAGTGATTTTTTTAATTCCTTTGAATCAAAATGTTGTTTTAATCGTTCACTTCGCTTCACTATCTGTTCTTTTAATACTACAATTTTACAGCTATTTTTTGAGTTTAAGAATTTCAAATAAAGTAAACTATAGCATTTTTTATCTTTTTTTTTATCTAAAAAAATTACATAACTTTTTGATAGTCAATATTTTAATTACGCAATTTTTATAGTTATTTTTTAGTATAAAACAATACACTCTGTAAAATTGCTTAAACTGTATTTTTTCCTTTAACTTGCGCTTGCTTTTGCAATCCTTGTGACTGACTTTATATATGCAAAAGTACAGAAAATAATTATGCGAGTAAATTACAAAAGTTGATTGTTGTAGTGTTTTTAACTCTAAAAACCTTACGTGCATTTCACGAATAAAATCATACAAATCACTGTAAATCAAATTCTTACATCGCAAATTTACAAATCAACATTGTAGTCTACTTTAATTCACTCAGTATGAAAAACACAAAAACTTTACAACTATTTAAGGCTATAAAGGAGGCAGAGTTGCGAGAATTTACTCAATTTCTGAAAAGTCCCTTCTATAATAGAAATCGAAAAGTTATAGCCTTGTACGAGTATTTAAAAAAACATAAAAATAATCTGGACGACACTAAATTCGAAAAAGAATACGCCTTTAAAAGATTATTTCCGAAAGGAGAAAAGTATGCGGACTGGAAGATGCGCGAGCTAATGTCAGACCTTTCCAAACTAATTGAAGAGTATTTTATTGTCAAAGAAGCACAAAACAACCAACTCGAACGAGAAATGTTACTTATCAAGTCTTTTGAAAAGAGGCAGATCGATGATTATTTTTTCAAAAATGCTGAACGATTTAATGAAAAAATTGACGACTTAAAAGTAAAAAATATGGCACACTATCTATCTAAGTTAGAACTCCAACACATGCTATATTATCATCGTGCTACTTCTAAATTTACGGATAAGGGCAGTAGAGAGCTACTAACTGATATAATGTATAATACTGATATGTTTTATAGTCTTGCAAAGTTGCGTTATAGTCAGGAGATCTCGGCTTGGGAACGTATACGTGGAGAACATATAGAGGGTTTTATTAGTAAAGAGGTTATAGAGAATATTCCGGAAAATATCCTATCAGACAACTTATTAATTTATATTTATCAGTTGTCCAATAAGCTTTTTAAACTTAAAAAACCCGTTTTTTATCACGAAATGAAAAGCGTTATCCTTAAAAATGTAACACTATTTAGCAGAAAAGAAGCAACTGACTTATTTACACTATTAATTAATTCCTTGCGGACGATTCTCTCCGATGAAGAAGTATTCAAAGAAGGCTTTAATCTCTACAAAACCGGACTACACCACGAACTTTTTATGGATGGTGATTATTTTATGATAGAACATTTCAACAATATTGTCAGCATAGCAAGTGGCATTGGTGAATATAAATGGACTCAGGATTTCATCAATCAATACTATACCTTTTTACCTCTACAAAAAGACGGTAAAGATAATATCGCAAAACTATACACCGCCCACCTGAATTTTTTAAGAAAAAGATATGATGACGTCGAGGGGCTATTATATACAATGGAATTTGAAGATGTCTCTTATGGAATAAGGCATTATACTCTACTAATCAGGTCTTTGTACGAACTCAAAAAAAGTCAGGTCGAAGATAAATGTAGAGCCTTTAAGGTGTATCTGCATCGAAAAAATAAAGCCCGATTCATTAGTGCTGATAGACATGAAGGTTATAACAATTTTATCAAAATTGTAGAACTGCTATTCAACACATGGGGAAAGTTTAAAGTCGATAGTGTGAATATTAAAGCAAAAATGGAAACAATGAATAAGATTGAATTAAAAAATTGGTTGGATGAAAAAATAGGTGAAATATAAAAAAAGCGTCACCATCTTTAAGATGGTGACGCTATGTCGAATGACGGAACAGTGTCTAAAAATCTTCTTTATATTGACCTCCCAAAAACGCTTCATTCATCCAAACCTTTACATAGTATTTTCCATCCAGTGCAGCATTGATATCTTCTGGCAGCTGGATACTGCTGTCACTATTAGCAGTATTGTAAATAAGTTCATATTCCTCTAATACGTCACCCTCTTTGTCTTCACTAATTTCTACTCTTATCCTACTGTAAGTAAGATTGCTAATTCCAATTCCCCCCGTTTCTACTGCTATTTCCGCATTATAAACGAGTCCAAAAATATCTACAATACCTCCTCTCTGAGAAAAAGCATCTGTTGAAGAACAAATAATAAGGGCTAAAATAAAAGTTAAGTTAATAAGTAAATGTCTCATGATTATTTTATTTGTTTTTGTGATTATTAAAAAAATTGCCGTTTAAAATTAAAAATTATTGCCTGCCTTCTGCCGTGAAGGCACTGTAATTGTTGGATCATTAATTGACTGTGTAATATCGAGCAAAACATCAAACCATGGATACTTTCCGTAGCTCCGGAACTACAGATATTGACCTGATATTTTACCACTTTACGCTATTTCTCTCTCGGCAAAATGCCGAACGTAAATTAGAGGGATATAATTATGATAAAAAGTGCTTTAAAATATAAAATTGGATTTATATAAAAAATCGACGCTTAAAACTGATAATCAAAAAAATAAACTTGCCTTAGAATAAATATTCATTTTTTCAAAATTTCAGTTTTTTATTCATCAAAAGATATTCCTATTGACTTAATGAACAAAAGTTGATATATTGTATATTGAATGAGTCGATAAAATCATTTTCCTAAAGCACCGATTTTATTTAACTCTTTCAAACTCTCCACATCCACTCGTTTGTCGATTCGCTATATAGACAAACGCTTCTTTGCGTTTTGGACAATTTTTAATAAAAAAAATAAAAAAAATATTTTTTCGTAAAAAATGTCCGAAGCCATACCTCTCTATAGTCTATATGTTCGTAAGTCCCTGATATCTGCAAGTTGTTAGGATGTCAATAATTGTCCTGTCGTTTTTACTTTACTACTAAAAATGGGCACTTAATTTATTCGATGACAAAACAGGGAACGCAACATGGACCACTACGAAGACAGAGCAATTGATCTTCATTTGTTGAGCAACAACCCCAAACGGTTTTTTAGCACGTACAAAGGGAACATTGAAGCTCAAATCAAATGCCGCTTATTGAATATCAGTCTAATCCAACATACAGACGATACAATGGCGCAAATGATAAAAAGCTTAAAAGGTACACTCAAGACGTACCTTAAAAAAGAATGTTCGCCAAGTACACATGAAATCGTACAAAGGGAATTTGAAAAGTTGCTAAACAACGATGCGTTTTTGCTCAAAAACAGCATACCGCTACTTATGGCTAAGTACGAAGCGGATATTCTGAAATTGACAGAACGCTACTGCCGCGCCAAATTCATTACGTCAAGTGACAATTTGCGCCAACGTGTCTACGATGCACTGCATACAGAATTGATGGCATTACGCCACCAAAAAGAACCTCTGTATGCCTCCATCGGACTGACACTCAAAGCCACTGTTTCGCCCAATATGCTCAGAAGACTGAGCAATGAGGAAGACATTGAGCTACTACAAAGCTGCGACAACAGGCTCGCAGAAAAGTACCGACCTGTCATTCATATCAAAACCCAACGTATGATAGACGGCACAACAACATTAAAAGAAGATATCCAAAGCGGTGCTACTTTAATGTTGTTAGAAAAAATACGGAAAAGTAGTTTGAAAAAAAACTACAAAAACGACGGAATGGTCTACCCCTACCTCAATACCATTATCCAACGGGATATACTGACAGTATTGAAGCAGCATCGCTCTAAAATAGACACTATATCCGTTTCCAACTCATATCATCCGGCATCCACCGATAGCGGGATTAGTCGCTTTGAAGGCGACGACGAGTTGAGTTACTACCTTCACATGCACGCACAAACGCTAGACGCAGCCCTCACTATCGTTTGCAAAAATGAAGAAACCGCCCGACAATTCAAACTCATTCTGGCAATGATGTACAACGCTGAAGGAATCAATCCCCGGCACATCAAGTCACTATATTCCGACTGCAAGCGGGAAACCATTGACGAGATTATACAATTTGCCAGCCAAGAGCAGAACCGTCAAGATTTCTTCGAGTTTATGAACGGTATTTTATCGCGTATAGAGCATACACAAACACAAAAAAGTGATTCTTTTAGGAAGAATTACGAAAGAAAAGAAGATAAAATATGGGATGTCCTCTTCACGAGGCATAACATCAATTTTAGCAGACGCGGCAACCAAAATATTGCCTACTTTACAGAGCTTGTCCGACACTATTTTGAAGATTACTCAAATAAAGCACAAGCCACCGCTAAATATAATTTTAAATAATATGAGACTATGTAAAATGTGGAACAGGCAATCACCAGTCGATATTCTACATTTCAAGTAAGTGGATGTACTCGTACATCCACTTACATACATACTCCATTCTACTTTCACAAAAATCAATATATGGAATAATAAATCAAAAAAAATTACTCTACCAACTACTCTCTTAAGCTAGGATATGAAGCAAAGACCCTCTAAAATCATCCGTTTATTTTTGTTGTTAAACTTCGTAAACTACGAGCTTTAGTATGAATAAAAGCTATACTGATTTTCACCACTCCCTAAAATTAGTACTTTTATTCAATTACACTAACACTCAAAACTTACACTTAAAGCCCTCTTAGATGGTAAACCGAACAATGCTTAATTCGTGGGGTGAACTTACCTCACAAGGAGTAGCTGTTTGCGTGGAGAAAATGTTGGATAGAAAAATGAATGAACTTCCTCAATGGATGATCAATCATTTAGAACAATCCTCCGGTTGTCGTTCCAGAGTCTCTTTTCTATTAGAACATGAAAAAGAGCAACTCACGAACAAAGCTATTCGCGCCGGTATCAACGCAAACACCTCTATACTGCGTACCAAACAGGCTACGCCATGCAACCACTCATTGCAGCTCATCACCCCCCTTGAAAACGACGTGTGTATCGGGACAATTCTGTTCCAATTCAATATTCCCCTCAAAAAACGCACAAAATTACATATACATAACCATACTGACAAGCGAATCCTCGATGTAGAAATTCCGCCCGGTAACACTACTTATCAGTTTACCCCCAAAAACTTAGAGACTGGTATTTATTATTATGTTATCGAAGTGAAAACTACAATAATCTTTAATTACTTTTATTACTGTACCCGTGAAGATAAAAAAAGCATGATGATAGGAGTAAATACATCCTACTCATTATAAATTCAATCGCTTGTTACACACCTGCTTTGGTATCCCTATATCCGAGGTAGGTGTTCTATTTTTTCAACTCCCAACTTCAACTTGGGTTCGCCCCTCCTTCAGTCGGGGGGCGAGCTATCTAACGATACCTCACATCATTTCGAGAAGCCTGCTCTATGGACATTTTTAAAATCTATTGATACCCCACACCTCTAAGTATCTCGTTTGCTAAGGGAACACGAAGAGAATAATAATTTGGGCGTATCCCCCTCCTTATCAGTCGGGGGTCGGGCTATCCGGCACTCTCTCCACTCCGCTATCGCTACATTACGTTCAAACAACACCTACTATCCCTTACGCAAGGGACGAACAATCGCGAGGCAGAAAAACGAACAATCACGGAACTTGTCAAAGAACCATTTATCATAATAAATAAAATCTGTAATTGTCAATAAAATACAAAATGCTGTTGTCTGCCATTTGCAAAATGCCAGACAACTTGCGCAACCGAAAAAGATATCGGGTATCAATAGATTTTTAAAATGTCAGACGAGAAGTATTTTATTTTTATTTGAAAAAGCAGTCAACAATAAAAAATATTTTAATTTGTAATAACTTATTATTCAAGACACTGTCGTCTGACATTTTAAAAATGTCCAACGACTCAAGTTTATCCTTCAATTTAAAAATCATATTACAAAAATGGCTTTTCGTTCCTCATAATGCTTAAATTTTTTCAAACTGATAATCAATCCTGATAACTATCGGGATGGTTTTGGCGAGGCATCAAAGAAGGCGTTTACCGGGATAAACAACTGATTTGATGTAAAGTCAAGTTTATAAGATACTGATTTTCAGGCAGGAAAAATTCAACCATGCTCTTATACAATCCCCTCCAAACCTCCACCTTTAGCAAACAAGGCATCCACTCTGCTACTCACCTCCGGGTCAGTCACCAGCGGCGGCGCATGATGCGGCTTTATTCGAGCATCAATAATCAACGAACCCTCACACCCCCAATGTTTGAATGTCGTCGAACTTTTCACCCCATAAATATCATGCGAAGGATTGGCGCGCGTGAACGTCACCCACACAAAATTATTCAACGTAGCCGCAGCAAATTTCGCATCATCACACAATACGATAAGCGGAATATTCCCCATATCTGTACGAGTTGCAAGCTGGGCGGTGAGGTCGGCGAGTTCCTTCTGTGCCGTATCATAACTCATAAATTTTGGTGCTTCGAGGGCAAGAATCCCCGGCATGCAAAACGCAGTTTTATTATAGCCATTCGGCAAATGAAAATCATGCGGCAAATCTGTCGTCAATTTCCGTTTTTTATCTCCACAACAGGCAATGACCACCTTCGAGCCGGCATTCCAGCCATCGCCCGAATAATCAAGCGTATCTATTGTCGTATTTGTCTGAAAATGAAGGTCTCTACGCCAATCTACACGCTCCAAAAGATGTTGAAAAAAGTGCGGAATATCGTGCGTATCTATAGACCCGTCGCCTGCCGCCGCTATAAACAAAAACTTCGCCAGCGAAGTCTGCCCCGACCCTAAAATCCGGTTGGCAATCGTCAAAATTTCCTCCGGCTTGCGCTCCCGAAAAGGCATATAACGCTCCTGCCCTACCGCGAGAAGTAGCGGATGCACACCCGCTGCATCTACGGCATTGATGCCCACCAATCCGGGAAATTCTTGTGGCGCGAGCGGCTTCACGAGTTGGTGTATCATCCAACCGAAACTCGAATCTTCCTGCGGCGGTCTGCCCACTACCGTAAAATGCCAAATCGCATCTTTTCTATGATAAACTTTATCGACTTTCATCACCGGAAAATCATGTGCGAGGCTGTAATATCCCAAATGGTCGCCAAACGGTCCTTCAAGTTTTTTCTTATCTTTTATAATTTCTCCCGTAATACAAAAATCAGCATCCGCAGACAGCACATGACCATCTCGGCGAGCATATCCAAAACGTTTCCCTGCCAACATTCCAGCGAAAGTCAACTCCGTCAAGCCCTCCGGCAAAGGCATTATCGCAGAAAAGGCATGAGAAGGCAATCCACCTACAAACACACTGGCTTTGAAGGGTTTATCCATACGATTATACTTTTCGTGGTGTACGCCGATGCCTCTGTGAATTTGATAATGCAAACCAATTTCTTCATTTTGTATATAGTCATTACCGGAAAGTTGGATGCGGTACATACCGAGGTTAGATGCCCCCATGACACCCGATTTTTCGGGGTCTTCGGTATACACTTGGGGCAAAGTCACAAAGGCTCCGCCGTCCATGGGCCAAGATTTAATCTGTGGCAATTGGTCGATAGTCGTCTCGCCATAAGCGACAGGCACACGCATACGTCTACGCATAGGCAGTGCCTTCAATGCCGTGAATGGCGCACCCAAATACCTCGTCGGTTTTTTAAAAAAATTGGTGGGGTCGGCTTTCAATTCGATAACTTTCTGCACCCGTTTTATCGTATCGCGAAAGATGTATTCTGTGCGTTCAATCGTGCCGTAAAGGTTCGATACCGCCTGAAACGGACTCCCCTTGACACGCTCAAATAGCAGCGCAGGTCCGCCCGCATCATATACGCGACGGTGTACTTCGGCAATTTCCAAATTGGGGTCGAGTTCAGCTTTGATACGTACTAATTGTCCGGTGCGTTCTAAGTCATTGACGCAATGGCGTAGGCTTTTATATGGCATATTTTAGTCGTGATTCATGTGTCCGTTATTCGTTGTTCGCATACATCTTTTTATATAAAGAAGAATCAACTACTCAGTAATTTTACTGTACAACAACGAAATACGGAGAGTGTTTTTGTTCTAAAATAGTAAAAAACTATATATTTTATGCGATTATTAGGGACAAACAACAAATAGTGAAATTTTATTACAAAATATTTTGTTTAAATTTTATTTTGTTTTAAATTTATCACTATATACGAAATATAACACTTCATTCTACAAGTTTATAAATCACAACAGCCCCTTCACTTCTAATATTTTCTATTATGCTGATAACATTTGAAGAACTAAGAAAAATCAAGCACAATCTACCTACCGGGAGCGTTTCTAAAATTGCCGATGAACTCAATATGCCCGAACAAACCGTTCGTAATTATTTTGGAGCTAAGAAATATGCAGAAGGCGGTAAGGTAGTTGATTTGCACGTACAACCGGGACCGAATGGCGGTATTATCGAAATTGATAATCCTCAAATTATTGAACTCGCCAGGCAGATGATTTCACAGGAAAATAGTTCTAATTAACGATTTTTAATCACGTTAAATTAAAGAGAAACGGAGCTATCAATCCGCAGTTGGACAGTCGGCAGTCCGCAGTTCTTACAATCGCTTGAATTTCAATACCTTTATAACTCGCTGACTGTCAAAGCGTCCAACGTTAGACGGGTAGCCAGAAACGGAAGATAAACAATAGTTTATCTTCCGTTTTTTTTGCGAATTTATAATATGAATTGAAAGCACCATACTACGACAAGAGGTAGCACCATAAATGTAATGCTCAGACTTGCCTTGCACCTTGAAAATGTAAGGCAAGTCCTCTGACTTTCAGCCTTACATCAAGGGACTACCCGACAAGAAAGCCCTCTCATTCTTGCGAATGAGAGGGCTTTTATCGTCTATAAACTTCGTTTATTAGTTTGCGTAATATTCGTCTTCACGTCTTTGTCTGATGCCTACTATGGCAACAATCGACATCATCAATCCAAGTATAATCAATCCCCATTCTCCGACTGTTGGTACTTCGTCAGGATTACCACAGCGCGGAATTTCGAGTGTATAAATCATCGTACCGCATGGCGTATTCGCACTAGTGATTTCTAAGTCTATCGAACCTGCAAAATCACCTTCAAATGCAGTGTAAACGCCTGTATTCGGATCCCAATTCGCAAGGCTTGCGCCGCCTGTCGCGTTGGATGCTATACCGATGATGTCACCCGGACAAGCCGGCGTTACTACGAGCATACAGCCAGGTCCGGCAGGTGCGAGATTTGGTGCAAACGGATAGACCGTAATATTGACTATTCCCGCAAAGAAACGCTCTCCATCGTCGCAAATCACTTGCGCGTATAAAGTAACGATACCCGCTTCGCAAGTACCTGCTGCGGTGCTGTCGTCGTGGTCAATAGCTTCGCCGTTGTATTGCGTTGTAAGTCCTGTATCTGTGTACCAAATCACATCGCCTGTAATCAGTGAAACATCGCCAATACCTGCCAAAATGGTCGATTCGGCACTACTCAAATCCGGTACTAAACCACCGCAAACTTCAAGTGTCGCAGTTGGTTCAGTCGTACTTGTACAGGCATCTCCGCCACCGCCATCGTTAGTACAAGCCGGAATTGCAATCGTAATCGTTCCGGCATCACATGGGGCTGTACCGCCTGTGACCGCTACGTCAATCGTACCTGCTGCATCGCCGAGTACACCTGTATAGGTATTCGTTGCCGCATTCCAATTGGCAAGGCTTGCGCCACCTGTCGGGTTGGATGCTGCGCCTATCATTAAATTAGGACAGC
>Ga0209295_1000396_pt1 | contig 23359 bp, 15 predicted proteins | sample Porto_5metaG_FD_187428 | JGI IMG/M metagenome (GOLD analysis project Ga0209295, IMG submission 187428) | Marine algal microbial communities from Porto, Portugal - Porto_5 metaG (SPAdes) (version 2) | ecosystem: Host-associated > Algae > Red algae > Unclassified | place: Portugal: Porto... | reverse complement strand
TTTTTAGAAGGGAAAAGAACAAGCATAATGGGGCAAGTTATTTATTTTCTTTCACTAAGGAAGATTTAGTGAAACATATAAGAAAAATAACAATTCAGACGGGTAGATTATTTTTTTCGTCTTCCCTAATTACCCAGTTCCCTAATTACCCAATGTCCAAAGTCCAGTTACAGTGAGTATTCGCGTCAAATTTGGCTCGTGTAAAGAAAAAATAACGGCGTGAAGATGTAACGTTTATTATCTTTTCATCCCTTACAAAAACGTTAAAGTTTATCAAATCAAAACAAAATTCCGTACCTTTCATGTTATATGATAGACGAATAGACAAAACCTGCGCCTGAGTGAAAGAAAATAAATAAATAATTCGTCGAGAATTTTAAAGTATTTGAAGATTATTTTTTTCGTCCTCTCTAATAACAATTTGACAATCAATACAATTCTTCAATTCAACAGTTCAACAATCACTATAAGCATGACAATAACAGGAAAAGTTGTTTACAAAGATCTCGGTCCCGGCTGTTGGGGCATTGAGTCCTCCGAAGGCGAGTACCGTCCCGTCAATTTCCCTGAACAACTCAAACAAGAAGGCGCAACCGTCACCGTAAAAGCCCGCGAGGTTGAAGAATTTGCTTCCGTATTTATGTGGGGCAAAGCTGTACATATTACCTCATTTTCAACACTGACACCTTGATTGCTGGACTTTGGACATTAGGTAATTAGGGAACTGGGAAATTAGGCAATTAGACTAACGAAAGCATAATTTGCTATTTATCAGCATAATAAAAATTGTAATAAAGTTAATTTAAAATAAAATGCAAATTAACGTAAATTATTGATAATGAGCGATTTACCTAAGGGAAGAGGAAGAAAATAATCTACCCCAAATGAAGAAGTTATTTTTTTTATATGTTTGGCTAAATTTGACGCGCATAGCCGAGCTACGTAAGTGAAAGAAATTAAATAAATTGTTCCATAATGCACCGTAATTTTTTCTTCTAAAGAATTCAAAAAATCGTTGCATAGCCATAGCTACGGAACTATTTTTTGTGTTTTTTAGAAGGGAAAAGAACAAGCATAATGGGGCAAGTTATTTATTTTCTTTCACTAAGTAGTAAGTCAAACTAATTATGATAAGTTCATTTGGCGAAATTTGTCCGATTACTTTGTTGGAGAACATCCAGCGTAGCTACGGCTATGCTGAATAACCTCCGCCTCGTACTCGAAAAAATTTCACTCAAAGCAACATATCATAATTAGATTGACTTACTACTAAGGAAGATTTAGTGAAACATATAAGAAAAATAACAATTCAGACGGGTAGATTATTTTTTTCGTCTTCCCTAATTACCCAATGTCCAGTAATTACCTATTCAGCCAATAAAATAATTTATCATGATATTGTATAGTTACGGTTTTATAATCGCCCTAATGTCGCTCATTCTTTGGTTTATTTTCAAAGAACAAAAATGGGCAGGAAAGCTATTTGGCAAAACCTTATTATTTGCCTTGATCGCTTATGCCTTAGGCTTGGCAATGGGCGAGGGCAACATGGCGCAAAAGATGTTTATTCTAGCAAAAGATGCCGTTATCATGTCCGTATTTTCGGTGTCATTTAGTCTTATGAGCAAAAACAAAATGGCTATCGTCACAATGGCTTTAGGGGTTATTATGTTTTTCAAATTCTATTATTTCCAAGAATTGCAACAAGCATTTGTTGATAAAACACCGATTGAAATCAATGAAGAAGGCGAAATACTTATAGATGTAGCTGATGGCGAAAGCATCAAAGTATTGAGCAATATCATTGAAAAATATGACCTTGATTACGAGGTAGCATTCCCTGACATCGCTTCCCCTGAAATCACTGATTTGGACGATTATTATGTTTTAAACATCCCTAAAAAGTACGAAAAAAATCGTGCAGAAATTATGCGCGAACTCATGGATTCGGGCTTTGTAGATGATGTCGAAGAAAACGAAATAGTCTATGCCATTCCCACCATTGAGTCCAATAAAACTTCCAATAATAAAATTGATTTTGGTGTCAATGACCCAAGTGTGAATGGTCAGTGGGCATTGGAAGCCCTCGACATACACAAACTCTACGACCTCGTTCGCAGCAAGAAAATCAAGTCTAAAAAAGTCGCTCGCGTATTTGTACTTGACACCGGAATTGATGCCCAACACGAAGACATCAGCGATAATTATAAATCCATCGACAAACGCTACGATATGGACAAAATGGGGCATGGAACGCACTGTGCAGGTACAGTTTCTGCCGTTACCAATAATGGTAAAGGCGTTGCAGCATTTTGTCCCGATAATTCGATGGTACAACTCACAAGTGTCAAAGTATTAAGCAATTACGGTGGTGGTACGCAGCAAGGCATTATCGGTGGTATGATAAAAGCAGCCGACAAAGGCGCGGATGTTGTCAGCATGTCGCTTGGCGGTCCTAGCAATGACGCTCGCCAACGCGCTTACACCAAAGCCATCAAATATATGAGCAAAAAAGGTACAATTACAGTCGTTGCCGCAGGCAATTCCAGTCGCAATGCGAAAGACTATGTTCCTGCAGGTATAGGGGGCGTAATTTCAGTAGCTGCCCTCAATTCTAAGATAGAAAAAGCTCCTTTTTCCAACTTTGTTACTGATGTAAAAATGGGTATCGCTGCGCCTGGTGTTGATATACTTTCTACCGTTCCGGGCAATGCCTATAAAGAATATAGCGGCACATCCATGGCTTGTCCGCATGTAGCCGGTTTGATAGGTATGATGCGTTCTGTCAATCCGGATTTGACGACTGCCGAAGTCTATAAAATCTTACACGATACCGGAAAACAAACAAAAGATACTGAAGCCACCGGACGTATGATTTATCCGATAGATGCAGTAAAAGCAGCCGCGAAGTAAACCGTAACACAGACATTCCTGTCTGTGAAAGACATACGCATTGCACAGATAAGAATGTCTGTGTTACGTTAAAAATGCGTACTTTTGAGGCGCGAATTTTCATAAGAAAATTCGCGCCTTTTTATTTAAACTTGAGCTTAAACTTAAAACTTAATGAGTTACATAATTGACGCTATCCGCACCCCAATCGGCAAATTCATTGGTACCCTCTCTCCTATTCGCACTGATGACCTCGCCGCCATTCCCATCCGCGAACTCGTCAAACGCAATCCGAACATTCCTACTGACGCCTACGCTGATGTCCTCATCGGCTGCGCCAACCAAGCCGGAGAAGACAACCGCAATGTAGCACGTATGGCACTTTTACTTGCCGGACTCCCCTACTCTGTTCCCGGTGAGACGGTCAATCGTTTGTGTGCATCAGGCATGTCCACCGTCATACAAGCGCACCGTGCAATATGTGCAGGCGATGGCGATGTATTCATTTCCGGCGGCGTAGAACATATGACACGCGGACCCTGGGTCATTTCGAAAACATCTAAAGCCTTTGGGCGCGATGCACAAATGCACGATTCGAGCTTCGGTTGGCGATTTGTCAATAAAAAAATGCACCAACTATACGGCACAGACGGCATGGGCGTGACCGCCGAAAACCTTGTCGAAAAGTACAACATCAGCCGCGAAGACCAAGACCGTTTTGCTTTCAATTCGCAGAATAAAGCTGCCAAAGCACAGGCTTTGGGCAGGCTTCGCGAGGAAATCATACCCATAGAGATACCGCAACGAAAAGCCGACCCTATTGTATTTGATAACGACGAATTTATCCGCGCCACTACTACAATGGAAGCCCTCGGAAAACTTCGTGCAGCCTTTAAAAATGAGGGTGGCAGCGTCACCGCCGGAAATGCTTCGGGCTTGAATGATGGCGCAGCAGCCATGCTCGTTGCATCGGAAAGTGCTGTCAATCAATACAACCTGAAGCCGCTTGCCAAAATTCTTTCCTCGGCAGTCGTCGGCGTAGAACCGCGCATCATGGGCATCGGACCCGTCGGCGCATCCAATAAAGCCCTCAAAAAAGCCGGACTCACGCTCGCCGATATGGACATCATCGAACTCAACGAAGCCTTCGCCGCCCAATCTCTCGCCTGTATCCGCGAGTGGGGCTTGGCAGACGACGACCCACGCATCAACCCCAACGGCGGTGCTATCGCTATCGGGCATCCGCTCGGCATGTCAGGCACACGCATCCTCCAAACGGCGGCTATTGAACTGCATAAGCAAGACAAACGTTATGCTTTGTGTACGATGTGTGTGGGTGTTGGTCAAGGCTATGCTACGGTGATTGAGCGGGTGTAGTTGCGAGTTTTCGAGTAGCGAGTTTCGAGTTATTTGATTAGTGATTCTCATTGTTTTTGCTTAAATTTGATTCAAATTTTGTACCTCGTACCGGCTGTCTTTAGCTGCCGAAAAGGTTTGAAAAACCTTTACCTCGCGTATATTTGCGCTAACGTAGATGCTCCCTTACAGTCGTCTCCGATAGCTATCGGAGCTAAAGACAGCCGTTACGGATAAAAACCTTTATTATGACCGAACTGTATGTCAACAATTTTCGTGGGTTTCGAGATACTTTTATTCCAATAGATAAAGTCAATTTTTTAATTGGGGAAAATAGTACAGGGAAAACTTCTATTTTGAAGTTGATTCGGGTGTTGGGTGACAGAAAATTTTGGCGTTCTTTAGACTTAAATTCCGGTGATTTTCATTTTGGTTATTTCGATGAATTATGTAACACAGATTTTTTTGAAGTTGGTTTTATTGGTGAATATATTCATCGTGACTCAATTGCTATTAAACTGGTTTTTGAAAATAAAAATGGAAATCCGAAAGTAACAAATGTAAGATTATATTATAGCGATTATGATATGCACTTTTTTTATGAAAAAAATAAAATGAAGCATGGTGAAGAATCTAATCGTAACGATACAAGCCAATTTTCCTTTAAAAACTGGATATATAACAATTCACTAAAACATGATTCCTATAGTTTGGAAGAAAAGCAAGATAATAGCATTAATATTGTAGAAGAAGCATGGTTGAATGCACGATTCACCAATCAACACATGCTTGAAATGATATTGACCGATTTTAATGGTGTTACTATCAACGATTTAATTTGGCTTGCTCCAATACGTGCAGAACCTAAAGAAGTTTACAGTAGTTACAAAATCAACTTCTCTCCAGACGGCAGCCATATCCCATTTTTACTAAAAAACCTTCTACCAACTCCACAATCAAACGGAAAAGAACGCGACGCCTTCCAAGCAGCATTAAACAAATTCGGTCAGGACAGTGGTTTGTTTGATAAAATAGAAGTGAAAGTATTGGGTGATGAGCAAACTTCACCATTGGAGATACGAGTATTTTTCGGAGAAAATAATATCAAAATATCAAATGTCGGTTATGGTGTCTCTCAAATTTTGCCATTAATTATTGAAGTATTGGCAAAGGAAAAAGACATGTGGTACGCCATTCAACAACCTGAAATTCACCTCCACCCACGCGGTCAGGCGGCTTTCGGCGAATTAATTTATGACACACAAAAAGCTGATAATAAGACTTTTATCATCGAAACACATAGCGATTATATTGTCGATAGATTCAGGTTGTGTGTGAATAAAGACAAGGAAGAAACAAGCGACGAATTTCAAGTATTATTTTTTGAACGAACAAAGGACGGCAATAAAGTGACTCCAATAAAAATACAATCCAACGGAAAATACGCCGACAAGCAACCCAAGTCATTTCAAGAGTTTTTCATCAAAGAACAATTGGAACTTATCAAAATATAATCCCATGTGCATCGTTGTAGATACGAATACTATCGCCAGAGTTTTTGATAAAAACAATAGCGAACACGAGGAATTTAAGCCCGTCCACGATTGGATAATGGAGAAGAAAGGCAAACTCGTTTATGGCGGTACAAAATACTTTGAAGAGTTGGAGAAAATGGGGCAATACTTGAAGTTGTTCACCGTACTCAGCAAGATAAATAAGACAGTGGTCGTAGATACCGAAGCCGTAGATGACTATCAGGCAGAAGCCGAGGAAATGATTCAGCACAAGGATTTTGACGACCCACATTTGGTGGCGATATTGAAAGTATCGGGCTGCAAATTGGTTTGTTCGGTGGATGAACGCGCCTTTCCCTTTTTGAAACATCATTTATTTTTCAAAGGAAAAGAAAAGCCCAAAATTTACAGTTCGTCGCGTAACAAAGACCTCCTTTGTGATGCTAATATCGCTGAATGTTGCACACCTTCGCACGACACCACCAATGAACAAAAAAAGATTTTAGAATCCACGTAGCGTAACGCCTCCGGCTTGCGCTGCGTTAGTTCGCAAGTAGTACGCGAACGCAAGCCTGAGGTACGCTACGGTTAAATGAATCACGAAATTAAATGGCAAAAAAAAGAGGCATTATAAAATATTTCCTACTATTCGTCCTGATAGCGGGCGCAGTAGCAGCCTATTTCGGTTACGAATTTTACCAAAAGATATTCGGTAGCGGTGTCGATTTGAAAGGCGCGCAGACGGAGTGGTTATATATCGAAAAAGGTGCAGGCGCAGACGAAGTTTTACAAAATATTGAAAGTAAAGGTTTTGTAAAAGACATGCAGTTGATGCGTTGGGTAGCCGAGCAGAAAAACTTGGCAAATCATATCTATCCCGGACGTTACAAATTGCGTAACGATATGAGTATCAATTCGTTGATAGACTTGTTGCGTTCCGGTTCGCATACGCCTGCAAGGGTGACATTCAGCTCGGTGAGAACATCGCAGGACCTTGCCGGAAAAGCCACCAAAAATATCATGGCAGACTCGCTCGAACTCCTCAAATTGTTCAAAGACATCAACGTGCAAACGAAATACGGCTTCAATGAAAACACTTTTATGGCAATGTACATTCCGAATACTTACGAGTTTAATTGGGCAACTACGGCAGAAGAGTTTGTAGCGCGCATGGCAAGCGAATATAAGCGTTTTTGGACTGATGAACGCAAGGCAGAAGCCCAAAAAATCGGCTTGTCACAGTCCGAAGTCTCTACCCTTGCTTCTATCGTACAGGCAGAAACCAACATGCCAAAAGACCGCCCGCGTATTGCCGGAGTATATATGAATCGCCTCGAAAAAGGCATCCCGCTTGAAGCCGATCCTACGCTCGTATATGCTCTAGGCAATTTCAATATTCGGCGCGTACTCAATAAACATAAAAAAATTGAATCACCCTACAACACCTACATGAATAAAGGTTTGCCGCCCGGACCAATTCTACTGCCATCAATTCCCTACATTGACGCAGTTTTGAATCATGAAGAACACGAGTATATATTTTTCTGTGCAAAAGAGGACTTCTCTGGACATTCCAACTTTGCAAAGACCTATAAACAGCATTTGAGAAACGCTAAAAAGTACCAGCAAGCACTTAATAAAAGGAAGATTTATAAGTAGGCAATGCGATAATGCTACAATGATGAAATGTTACAATGAAATGAGTGAATGAGTGAATTTTGAATGAGCGAATATGAGAACGATATTCACTCATTCAAAATTCACTCATTAGATATTATCGCATTTCAACATTATCGCATTATCGCATTAAAACCCGTACACCATGCCAAGTACGAATGAAGCCAAACTACTCGCAGGTACATAATCTGTATCAATAAAAATATCTTCCGAAGAAGTATCAAATCGAATTTCAGGAATCAGTGTGAGCGGACCGACGCCGATATTTCCACTCAATGTAATCGCTGTAATATCGGCATTTGCATCGCCCAGATAAGCCTCAAAATACTCACCACGTATGCCGATAGCCGCTACTTCAGAAACCGAATATTGCAAATACAAAGCACCACCCAAAAACCCGGAAGCATCGCCATCCATATCTTGCACACTGCCATCGAAAAATTCGCCAGGACTGGTCGTATTATATGTTGCATTCACGCCTGCAAAAAAAGCATTAGATAAATCCCAACCTGTCGTCAAATCCACTTGAAAAGTCGCGCCGGAAGAAGCCTCGCCCATGCTTGCCGTTCTGTCATTGAGTGCGCCGTCTTGGTCACCGTAAATGAAGTTGAGGTAGGCATTTCCCACATCATTGGAGTAGCCCAATTGTGCGCCGAGCGAGTAGGTTCCAAAGGGATTCAACTCCGTATAATCCGTTGGATTCAAGATGCCCAACATCGCCGAAAAATTATCCGAAAGTGCAAAATCTGCCTTCAAACCCGTGTGCGAAAACGGTCCATTCGAAAACATATACGAGGTCGAATAATTGAAGTTTGCCGTAGGCGAAATCACTTCATAACCCAAAAATGTATTAAAATTTCCCATCGTCAACGTCACCTTATCGCTCACATTCCAATATACAAATAACTGATTGACAATGGACGAGTTACCTTCGCTCAAAAAAACAGCATCCGCCCCTTTCGGACCAAATCCCAAATCTGCCGTAAAACCAACTTTTCCTTTTTCTCCGCTGGCAATCAAATTGACCATTCCAAGCGCGAAACCGGGCGTATTGACAAAGGAACTTCCGGGTGCTGCGCCGTCCACAGGCTTGTTGGGCGCAGTGATATTTTGTCGGAAATAAGTATCCACAGAACCACTAAATGAGAAGGTGGCTTCTTCGGTTTCTTGGGCAAATGAAATATTGACCGAGGTGGTTAGGGCGAGTAAAAGTATGAGTAATAATTTGATGTTTTGCATAATAATTTACTTGAATAGTTGAAAAATATTTGTGTTTGATGCACCATACTATCCAAGTAAATTTTGAATCAAAGCCACTTTTTCATAACTTTGACACTAGGATAATAAGAGGACAGTATAATGCTGTTTTCTTTGATTTTGCTCCCGATTTGTTTAGCGGCTCATCGGGAGTTTTTTTTGTTGGTGTTGTGGTTGGTTGGTGTTGTGGTGTTTTAGTGTTGTAGTGTTTTTTTGCTTCGCAAAAATCATATTAACGACAACACGACAACACTAAGCCACCACAACACTACGAAACTATGCAAAGGCGGCATTTTCGACATCTTGGTACGCCGAAGCTCCGTGTTCTGATATATCCAATCCTGTAATTTCTTCTTCTTCGCTCACGCGAATACCAATCGTTACTTTTAGTAAATACATTAATCCGAAAGAGAATGCGAACGTAAACGAACAGACCGCAAGCACACCGATGAGTTGGTTGAAAAGCTGCGCCATACCTGCCATTTTCCCGAAAATACCAACGGCAAGCGTTCCCCAAATACCACAGACTAAGTGTACCGATGTCGCGCCAACGGGGTCATCCACTTTGATTTTATCGAAGAAAACAACAGAGAACGGAATGATGACTCCCGCTATCAATCCAATCAAAATCGCGGAAGTCGGTCCCATCTGATCGGCACCGGCAGTGATGCCCACCAAGCCACCCAAAATACCATTGAGTACCATCGACAAATCATGCGATTTGAACAGCAGATATGAAGCGATAAACGCCCCAACAGCGCCCGCTGCCGCAGCCAATGCCGTAGTCACGAATACAAGTGAAACGCCCGCAGCATCGGCAGAAAGTACGGAACCGCCATTGAACCCAAACCAGCCAAACCAGAGTAAAAACACCCCGACGGCAGCCAGTGGCATATTATGTCCAGGGATGGGTTTGATGCCCGTAGCGGTGTACTTGCCCAAGCGCGGACCGAGTACGATAGCTGCCGCAAGTGCAGCCGCACCACCCACAGCATGTACGAGTGTAGAACCCGCAAAATCGTAGAAGCCCATAGCATTGAGCCAACCACCGCCCCACTTCCACATCCCCGTAATCGGGTAGCTAATCGCCACCAAAAGAGTCGCAAAAATCAGGAAAGCCCCCAATTTGATACGCTCTGCCACCGCACCCGAAACTATCGTAGCCGCAGTTGCCGCAAACATCCCTTGAAAGATGAAATCTGACCAATAAGTGTAGTCTCCATAAGCGGAAGTCAGGTCAGCTTCAGATGGATTGAGTCCAAAACCGCCGAAGCCAAAAATTTTACCTGCAAACGCCTCGCCCGGATACATCAAATTGAACCCGATAAGACAGTAAGTCAGCAATCCGATGGAAATAATCATCGTGTTTTTAAAGAGAATATTGACCGTATTTTTGCGCTGTACAAAACCTGATTCGAGCATAGCAAATCCCAAGTGCATGATAAATACCAAGACCGTTGCTACGAGTATCCATAAATTATTTGTCAAAAAAGCCGCCTGATTAGCCGCTTCCATAGCTTGTTGTGCTGTTACATTTTCCATAAGTTTTCTATTTTCTATAAACCAGAAAAAATACAATAACTTTCTGATTATCAATTATTTTTAAATTTAAAAAATCTATTTATCGTTTGTTGTTCACCGTCTGCCGTTTAGATAGCACTTTCGCCAACCTCGCCTGTACGTATGCGTGTGACGGACTGCACATCGAATACCGTAATTTTGCCATCGCCAACTTCACCTGTTCGCCCTGCACCACTAATAGTTTTAATAATCTCATTGACCTTCTCGTCCGTTGTCAGGATGTCGAGTTGGAGGCGAGCGATATAGTTAGAATCATATACACTACCGCGATAAACCATTTTCGAGCCTTGCTGCAAGCCAAAACCCTTTACATCACTCAAGGTGAAGAAATTGACCCCAATATTGGCAAGCGCACCCTTGACCTTTTCAAAGCGTGACGAACGTATAACTGCTTCTATTTTTTTCATAATAAATGTTTGAAGTGAATTAATGCTGAATAGAATAACTTTGATAAATTTCTAATCAAAGCAACATTTGATTAAAAATTTACTACGTTTAATTCAATTTTATTTCAAATTTAGTAACAAATATTATATTAAACAAGTCTATTGGCAGCACACAAAAGCGTGTTTAGATTGAATATTATCGAATGTGGTGAAAAAATTGGTGAGACTAAATTTGACCAAATATATGTTTGGGAAGCGATGCGTTCGTAAAATATATACGCAATTTTTAAAAATCACTTTTTTGAGAAAAAAATCGATTAAAGTTATTATTTTGTTATTATTTTTAAAAAATATTGACATTAAAGTCAATTTAAATTAATTTATTCCAATTATTTTACAAAAAAAATTGAAAAATTTAACCGAAACATGATTTTTATATAACACTTTTCAAAAATAAGAATAAAGGATTGTTTTGTTTTATCGTTAATTGTCAGATTGAGGTGTCAAAGGTGGCATCTTTCGCAGATTTTGTTTAATTTTAAGGTTCAAAATCACATCGAATATAGATATTCGGCAGTGTTACAGATGTAATGCTATCTGTAAATTAAGTAGTGGGACAAAAATAGGCTTACAATTTTGACGTGGTTATTTTTTCGATATTTTTTCTTACAAAACCATACATAGCCTACGCTACAGCCTGTCCCGTACTTGATTCGGGATAAGGATTTTTGTAGGGAAAAATAGCGAAAAAAGAAACCGTCAAAAAATAAGGATATTTTTGTCTCACTACTTATAATGACAAATAAAATATTTAATTGCTCCAATGTGATTGTCAAGTTTCTTTGAAAAGGACAAGGCTTTTCTGACTACCCTCGAACACCTCTGCCTTAGTACATTGTTTAGTGAAAGAAAATAAATAACTTGCCCCATTATGCTTGTTCTTTTCCCTTCTAAAAAACACAAAAAATAGTTCCGTAGCTATGGCTATGCAACGATTTTTTGAATTCTTTAGAAGAAAAAATTACGGCACATTATGAAACAATTTATTTAATTTCTTTCACTAAGTATTCGCGTCATTTTTGGGTCGATTCATTCCAAAACAAACAACATCTCCCGTCCGATTTGTCGGGCACGTTCGGTGTATTTGGCGGCTTCGAGGGGCGTATTGTCGAAGGCTTTTGGGTCGTCGAAGGGTAGCGTGATTCTAAAATCGCAGCCTTGTACGAGTGGGCAGCCCTCATCGGCTTGTGTACATGCCACGATAGCGGCAAATTGTGCGGTAGGATTGGGCGGCGTGTCATATTTTTTGAAAAAAGCGCAGTAGGGTGGTGTGTTGGTTTGCCATTGGATGTCGTAGTTGGGATTGTCGGCGTCGGGGTTTTTGGTGTGGATGTCGAAGCCGATATGTCGCAGCGCATCAATGGCGCAGATATTGAACGCCGTTGCTTCTGTACCGCCCGAAAAGGTGTGAATATCAGGTAGTTGGAAATAGTCTGCCGCGACTGCCAGCCACAGTTGTCCCAAGTGACTCTGCCGCGAATTGTGGGTGCAAATGACGACCAATTTTACGGCTTGTTTGGTTTTTATTTTATGAGAAATGTAGTCACTCAAAGTGCGTGATTGAGCTTTTCTTTCAGTAGGAATGAGATCGTATTTTTGTTGAAATGCTTTGCAGATGGATTGGATTTTTGGGTATAGCGTTGGTTGTTGAGTGTTCATTTTTTTGTGCAAAAATACATCAAATAATTATACTATATTTCTTTATAAAGAAAGCATCAATATCTTTCTTCTTTTTGAGGGTAGATAATGTTGTTATTTCACTTTTGGAAAGCTTACAGACACCAAAATTTTTGATGTAGTTCTTAGCAAGTGAAAAATAACCGTTTGCATAAGGCTTACTTGTATGTTTTATATAATACCAGAAAACTGATGAGGTGAGTAGTTTTTGTAGTACCAATAGTTCTTCTTGCGAGTCTGAAATAACGGCATAACCATTATAAAATAACAAATTTTCATCATCTGTATAAACAAAATAAGGTTTATTAGAGATGTATGGAAATAGCAATTTTTTACCTTGAACATTCAAAGCTTGTGTCCTTCCAAAAGCATACCAAGCTGGATATTCTCTTTTTCCTTTGTCTCTTTCTGCGAGTTCAGATTTATGTTCTTTCAGATAATTATAAGTATGATGAAATTTATTTTTTAATGTTTTTTCATCAATTATAGAAAAACTATTTTGGATATTTTCAAATATAGCTTGTGTAGGTTGATATGGAAATATTAGTTTCTCTTTCAATCCATCCAATTCATTTTCAGATTTTAAAACATTAGGCTTTATTGCATCTCTACAAATACTAACTTCAATTTTGTGTGTCTTTGTATCATCTTGTAAAAGATAATGACCGTTTTCCCTTCCGATAGGTTTGAATAAATAAATTTTATTTCTAAGCGTGGCAAAACCATTTTTGATTGGGAATAAATCGCCTAGTGGGCTTCCTGTTTTCTCTATTTTTTGAATATTGTTTTTCGTAGAAGTTTTATTTAAAAGCCATGCTCCTTTTTCGTTTAATGTATGGTAGGCAATTTTAGTAAATTGCTTCCCATTTAATTTTCCTAAATCTTTACTTTTTGCCTTAGTAAAAGAAATCTGCCCTTCTTTTTTTGAAATCAAGCATATACAAGTATAGGTACTTCTGCCATTAAAAACTTGCTCTCCACCAAAATCAATCAAGCGAAAATCATATTTATTTTTATTGAAAAATGCTCTAACAGCTCTGCCGTTTACACTTTTGTAGAATGTATTTACTGTAATGTAGCCTAATATCCCGTTAGGTTTTAGCCACTTCATTCCTATCTCAAAAAATGGAATATATAAATCTGCTTTTCCCGTGCTTGAAACGCTCCAATGCTTTAATAACTGTCTTGATGTTTCATCAATATTAGTCGAACCGACATAAGGCGGATTGCCTACAATAATATCAAAACCTTCATTTTCCTTTATAGTTTTCGATACTTCTAACCAATCAAAAGCTAAAGAATTTCCAATAAACAAATTAAATTCAAACACTTTTTCGTCTTCTCCCTCTTGGAGTGCTAAAAGCGATAAAATGATTTTTGTTCGAGTAATGCTATACGCAGTTATATCTACTCCGAACAGGTTTTCTTTAAAAATAGACTTAAATGATTTATCAAATTTTTGATGAATGAGTATGGCGTAATCAAAAAGAAAACCGCCGCAACCGCAGGCTATATCGCTAATTTTTGAGGTTTTAGTGAGTTGGTGTGAGGTTTCTTTTATGATATATGTGCGGATATTTTTAGGTGTGTAAACCGCACCGTTGATTTCTTTATCGGCGGGTGAGATGACGAATTCGAAGATTTCTATTAAGTTTTCAAAGGAGATTTGTTGGTTCTTAAAAAGGCTTAAAAATTTCTGTAGGTCATCTAAATCTTCATCGGTACTTTGGATGGTCAATGCTATTAAAAATTGATTTGATGTTACTTCTATATGGTTTAGACATAAGAAAGCACTGACAATCAGTCGATTGACTTTGTGTTGATTGGATGCATAGCAACTTAAAAAATCAAAAATTATTTTCATGTTTATAATTGCTGCTATTGAATGTATAAGGGAAACACTTGCTGTTGCGTAAAACCTTGGAGCGGTTTACCTGAATACGCGCTGAAGTAAGGTCCCCACATTCTTTTTTGGGCGCGGACGATTATTTCTTGATATTCCCCGTCGTTTAAGATGTCCTTGACCCAAGTGTAGTCTTTACTACTGTAAAAGTTATTGATAATAAAATGAAAACCAAGGAATAAATCCATTGGAGGATGTGGTATTCTTGGAGAACCTAAGAGTAAAACTTTACCAACGTCCTCACCCATGGTGTTTCCCCCAAATTGTAAATGATAAAGTGGGTGGGTATATTTTGGTGGGGCAGATTTGATGTTTTTGTCTAGATGCCAACAAGCATAAAAATCTTTTCCACCTTCATCCCATCCTATTATGTCAATTTGAAAATTATAATCTCCTTCTTTTTCGCCAATTACATCTTTATTTGTACCAATATTTTCAGAGACAAATTTACAAGTGTTTGATAATGATATTTCTATAGTTCTGATATCATATGGGATTGTTTTTGATATTTTTTTAGTGATTTCAAAAACAATATTTTTTACAATAATAGTCAAGCCAGTAGAATGAGGTAATGTATTTTCTATATTCTGAAGTTCACCTGTGCTACATGGTATATCATTGTCCGTAATGTATTTTGCAAGATAAGAAATATCTTGGACGATGTTATTTTTGTCCCATTCATTCATCATTATTAAGTTTTAGAGCTATGGTTTTCATTTTTTCACGGCTAAAAGGTTTTAGAAACTTCTCGTGTGGCTTTTTTTCAAGTCCTGCATTTATGGAGATGTATTCTTTGTCCTGCCATGCTTTGAGTTCTCTTGTAGATATTTCTAGTCCGTCTATAGTATCAAGTGCTACTTGCGTATCTTTGCAAGCATTCCAATATCGGGTACTGACTGCGTGTTTGGGCAAAGGAATAGGTTGAAGCTCTGTTAAGTCTGTTTTTGCTTTTATTTTTTCAACTCTCTCTGTAGCTGATAATCGCTTTAAAGGCATGTTATTATCAATTTCCTTTATCCACCAATTTGTGATTTTCTCCATCCACCATCGTGGAAATACATCATGTAAAATTCCTGTATATTGATAAACAGACAATTTTTCTTTGAGCTTAATCCAATCGGATGATTTTATTGAGACTCCGAGTCTTGCAGATAGTACATATTCATCTATTAATACTCCTGTCATCTGAATCAACTCTTGATTAATAGTCCTTGCTATGGCATATACGTCATCTTTGATTTCGATATGCTCAAAACGCTCTTGTATTCGGTAATCCAACTCCCTATATTCTTTGAGTGAAATACCTAAAGTTTTATGAACTTTAAATTTCTCTGTTTTTATCTTTTGATAGGATTCAATAAAACTTTTTATTTTCTGAATATGCAACTCTGAATTCTTTCTAAATTCTTTTTTTTCGACAACAAAGTCAAATAAATCTTGACTTGTAAAGTCCTGATAATACCCGGTTATATTACTTTCACTTGAGATGAGAACAATGGGAATGTCTCTATATGTACCAGATTTTTTAGTTCTTAAAGATTGAGCTACTACAGGAGCATCAAATCTAGCACTTTTACTTGTCAAACGAAAGTCAAGCATTAAGGCATCGGGTGATTCTTTCAAAATGGCATCTAAAGTATCTTCGAAATCTTCTGGTTCTTTATGAATAACTTCAAATTCTTGAGTTTTAAATTTTTTAATAATCGAATCGGGATTTAAATCCTCAATGTAAAGTATTTTATAAGCCATATTCTTTTAATTCTTTGTCCGTTGCACTTGGTATTTCGACTCGAATGCAGGTGGTGTAATCAGCTTTGGGCGAAGCTACATATACTTTTCCTCGATAACTTGAGACAATGTCCTTGACTATTTTTAATCCCAAGCCTGTACCAGCTATTTCTGCATAATCTAAACTGTTAAAGTCAGATTGACTTGTAGTGGTGAAAAACTCATTAAACACTTCTTCTTCATTTTCTTTGGATATTCCATCTCCATTATCAGAAAATTCCAAGTATATCATATTTTCTTCGAGTCCACATTCAATTAGTATCTTCCCTTGATTTCCAGCTCTTTTTATAGCTTTTTTAGAGTTGGTATAAAAATTAAAAAGAATAGAAGACCACTCTGATGGGTGCATTGATTTTGTATATCGTTGATAACCGTTAAATATAGGTTCCTCAATGCTAATTCCGGCTTTCTTTGCATCATTTTCTATTGAACTAATAAATGGTCTTACGATTTCTCTGATTTCTAAAGGACTTAGTTCCCTTACTACATTTTGTGAAACCACTTTATCGTAAAATGAGGTGTAATTGTGAAAAAGAGTAAAATTTGTCTCCAGAATGATGGCTCTTTCAAGCAACGTTTTCTGGTCTTGCAAATTTACAATTAAATATCCAATATCACTTCTAATATCATTGACGTGATGTTTAACCTCATGAATAAATTGTCCAATTGTAAGCCCTACACTACTTAGGACACGAAGCATTGATTTTTCTTTAATGTATTTTTTCTGCTCTTCAGCATGAGTTTCTTGAAGTTTTTCTATTTCTTTTTTTATCTTTTTAATTCTCTTCTTTCTCCGTTTTTTAGCTTGGATAGAGCCTTCTTCTTTTTCTAACTCCTCGTCAAGTTTCTCTAATGTAAAGGCGATATTTTTTATTCTAACATCTATACTTTCATAATCCCAACTGCCCTTTTCATCTTTTCTTTGCCCTGATACAAGTTTTACGTTTCTTACTTCAGCTATTTTTATAATGCCTGATATTATTGTTCTATAAACGAAATTTTTAAGTTGAATAAGTGCCTCATTCTCTGTAAGTCCTTCTCTGCTTGACGTTTCATTAAATTGGTTTTCGTTATCAGTTAATTGCACAAAACCAAAAAAATTAATATTAGCATGTGTGGGTAGGATACTTCGCTTTCTGACCGAAGCGTCTAATGCCAGCCAGTCATCTCCTTGCTCTCCATATGGCAAAACCCTAAATCCATTTCTATACAATCTTATTCCTCCCTTTTTTCTTGCTAACTTTCTTATACTACTTGATTGCATTGCTGGAATTAAATCTTTATCATAGATAAAATAATAAGCTCTAAATTCAACATTTGATAATTTATCAAACGGAATTGCATCATCGTCAGGGTCATTACTTATTCGACTAATTTCATCTATTTCTAATTTTTTACTTTCAATAGAATAAACGCCAATGCCTTCGTCGTCAATATAACCATTAATAGTCGCCAAGGCGTGGTCATATATCATTTTATCATCGTCTGCAACCAGTTTCTTTTCTTCCCCTTCGTATTTATAAAAAGATGTTTTAAATGAATCATTATCTGTATTTTGACCTTCATTGATAGAGTTTGATACTTCTATTTCTTTATTTCTCAAAGCAACTGGCTGAATAATATCAACAACGTATCTATACACTCGACGAATAGCCGCTCTTGACCACCTATCTCTAAGGTCTTTAATAATTAGTGTAGTGCCTTCTTCTTTTGCTTTTGGTATGATTTCAAGTGAATTAGTAATGCTAAATAAATCAACACCTCCTTTATAGTCTTCCCAATTGATAGAAAGTTCTAAAGCGTTTTCATTATCTTTTGTTTGAGTTATAATAGTTAAATCTTTTCCAAGCCTCTGAACAGCGAAACGACCAATACCTTTTTGACCTGCTCGTTTTCGTCCATATTTTTCTGAAATGGGATTACGAATTTTATCCGTAGAAGATATACGCATAAACCCATTTACCAATTGTTCCCTTGTCATTCCTACACCATCATCTTCAATTATAAGCGTTCCACCTATAACATCAGAATATTTAAAAGTAAGAGTAACTTCCGTAGCATCAGCATCGTAGGCATTCTTAACTAATTCAGAAACAGCGGTTTCCTGCCTTGCCACAAGCTCTCTTCCTAACCTATCTATCACACCAGCATCTACAGAGAATCGTATTTTATCTTTATCTAATCTAGCAAGTTGATTAGATAAATGAAATATTTTATCTGTATTGTTTTGGTCTTTTTCAAGAACTTCTTGCAATTGATGTCTTATTTGTTCTGATGTCACTGGTAGTTAATTTTATTTAATCCAAAAGTATAGTAAAAAAAGCAGAAAACAAAACATTTTTTTTGTTATAAAATGGAGATAATTTGAGTTTAGGAAATGAGGTTATACATAAAAAAAGCACCCACTTTCGTAGGTGCTTCTCCTTTAGGCAAAGGAATGAGGGCATAAAAAGTAAATAATTATTCACTTTTCACGCGATCAATTTCTTAAAAACTTTCCGGCGTACTTGCGGATTTGGAAATCTTCGTCGAGAATCGTGAGGAAATAGACGCCTTTTTCGAGTAGCGAAGAAGTGTCTACATAGTGATTGACGGTGCCTTGTGGGAGGCGTTCTTCCATGACAATTCTGCCGTGTACATCTGTGAGTTGTACTAAGGCATTGTATTCCAGTGATTTGTCGAAGTAAAGTATTATTTCCGAATCGAATGGATTGGGTGATACGGTGACTTCGCGCTCCGGCTTTTCGATGTTTGCGCTGATGGTACTGGAGTAGTTGAATGTACCATCAAATTCGACATCTTTGAGGCGATAGTAATTGATACCAGGAACAGGTTGAGCATGTATATGTTGGTAAATTTGCTGTACTTCGGTCGTACCTGCACCGTCCAACTTGCCGATAGAAACGAAGCTGATACCGTCTGCGCTGTGTTCGACATCGAAATGGTTGTTATTGGTTTCGCTGGCGGTAATCCAGTCGAGTTGTACCCGGCGATTGTTGATGGCTTCGGCTTTGAAGTTGAGCAATTCGACTGCTAATGCGCCGGATTCGTGACTACTGATGCCAAAGAAACCACCGTAAGGCGAACTGTTTCTCCAGATTTGTACGAATACTGTTTGTCCGACAAGGTCGAGGTTGTCGATACTGACTTTTGCCATGTTGCCAACGCCGCTATTATCATCGCAAGCGATTTCTATTAAGCCGTCGCAAGTGCCGAGGTAAATGGACATATCTGCATTGTCAATTTGTACTTCGCGGGTGTCGAGGGTCAGTTTGCCGCTTTCAGGAATGGTGGCTTTGAACCATATTTCACCGCCTTGGTAGGTACCACAGGATGGGTCGGAATCTATTTCTGTACTTGAAAATTCGTTAGAGAATAGTTTGTAATCAGGTATTTGTGAAACCGCTAACCATTCGGCGGCACTACAATCTTGATTTACTGGAATGGACGGCTCGAATAAACATAAGTTAAAATCGCCACCGCTTCTGTTGTAGAATTGGAACACGCGAATGTAAATTGTCTGACCAGCCATAGTACTATTGTTGACAAATACTTTTCCACCATTGTCGTTGAGGCTACTGCCGACATTGCAAGTGTAAGGCGTAGCAATATCGCAGGAACCTGTATAGAGAGCTACGACGGGTTGAATTTCGTTATTGTCAGTATCAATTACTAAGCGACCGCTTGCAGGAACTTGTGTTTTGAACCATACATCACCACCGCGATACAAACCACAGGCAGGGGCAGTTTGTGGAGAATCTGTCGTCAAAGCATTGGTGTATGTTACCATATTGCAGGTATTTCCTACGGGCAATTCGATGGCATTTACACAGAAATCATTTTCAGGAATGTTCGGCTCATACATGCAAAGGTCGAATGTACCCCCATTTTTGCTATAATATTGGTAAGCGCGGAGGTAAAGCACCTGTCCGGCAAGGTTTTCATCGTGTATTACGATGCGTCCGTTGTCGCTTGGGCTGCCTGTATCTCTGCAATCGTACTCACTAATATTGCCGCAAGTACCAGTATAAATGGTGAGTGTAGGGTCATTATTTGCACCACCAAATGCGTCGATAGCTAAGTGACCGCTTGCGGGCATTTGGAGCGTGTACCACACGTCGCCGCCTTGATAGACACCGCAAGAAGGCGCGGGCATTGCAGTATTTGATGTGGTATATTCGTTGGTATAAGTTGTTTGAGTACATTCCAAACCGATAGTACCGAGATTGGTGGCTGCACTGCAAAAATCATTGTTAGGAATATTTGGCTCAAAAGTACATAGGTTGAATGTACCGCCTTCACGATGGAAGTAACGATAAGCGCGAATATAGAGTTTTTGCCCTGCAAGGCTTGCATCATGTACGATAATGCGGCTTTCGTTATTTGGTCCGCCTCTGTATTGGCAGTCGTATTGTGTGAAATTGCCGCATGCACCTGTGTATAGGTTCACGACAGGGTCTTGGTTTGTACCGCCCATGGCATCTATTGCCAAGTGACCACTTGCCGGAACATTGACAGAGAACCACACATCACCGCCCTGATAGTTACCACAACTTGGTGTAGGTGCATTTTCGGAAGGTGTAGTGTATTCGTTGGTGTAAGTCACGACATTACATTGCGCCGTAGGCGTACCCAAATCAATGGCTGCATTGCAAAAATCATTATCGGGAATAGATGGCTCAAATAAAGATAATTCGAACGAACCACCGCTTTCATTTTCTGATTCAAATACACGTAAATACAACAGTTGTCCTGCGAGTGCTTCGTCGTGAAGCATCATACGGCTATATCCTGCGAGCACACCGCCGAGGTGACAATCGTATAATTCAAAACTGCCACAGCCGCCTGTATATACGGCGAGTACAGGGTCGTTATTTGTTCCGTTAATGGCATCGACGACCAAGTGACCGCTTGTGGGCATAATGAAGTTGAACCATACATCGCCGCCATCGTATTCGCCACAATTTGGCTCATCGGCTTGGTTGGATGAGGTCGCATATTCGTTGGAGAAAGTTGTGGCATCGCCACCTACTTGCAAACCAATGGCACTGCCGCACATATCGTTATTTGGCACAGCAGGTTCTTTTATACAAAGGTCGAATGTACCGCCGTTGCGCTCGTAATATTGGAAAACGCGGAGGTACATGGTTTGTCCGACAAGGCTTTGGTCGCTGATAATGATTTTCTGGTCGCCTGTGTAGCCGTAGCCTGCACAGTCGTATTCATCCACGTTGTTGCAAGTACCTGTGTAAAGTGCCATGTGAGGCAGGGCGTTTGTGCCCGGGTCGATGTCTATTGATAAATTTCCGCTATCTGGTATATCAAATTTGAACCATACATCACCACCGCTAAACAAGCCGCAAGAAGGGTCTTCGTCTTGGCTGGAAGTTGTCGTAAAAGCATTGGTGTAAGTGGTTGGTGTACAGTTGGTATTAATGTCTATTTCGGTAGCATAATAACAAAAATCACTGGAAGGAATGACAGGTTCGTAAGCGCATAGCTCGAATGAACCACCATTGCGATTGAAGTAGCGGAATACATTGAAATATATATACTTATCGGCGAGTTCGAGGTCATTGATTATAATACGAGCATCATCGGTAGGGCTATCGTTTTTCTGGCAATCATATTCTCCCAAATTATTGCAATCACCTACAAATACGGCAATTACGGGGTCAGGATTGTCGATGCCCATGGCGTCGAGTATGAGTTTTCCGCTTGCGGGGACTTTTGCTCTAAACCATACATCGGCACCACGATAGCCGCAAGTTGCGCCGATCCCTGCAGGGGAATCTGTGGTACTTTTATTGGTAAATAAAGTGGTAGAACAGCTTTGTCCTACATTGATGGTGACTGCTGATAGGCAGAAGTCGTTGTCAGGAATATCCGGCTCATGGGCGCGGATATTGAACGCACCGCCGACACCTGTATTGTACTGGAAAACACGAATGAAGATTTCCTGACCGCCGAGTTCTTGGTCGTGAATATTGACACCACCGTTGTTAGTATCACTGCCATCGTAGCGGCAGTCGTATTCCAAAAGGTCACTGCAATTACCTACATACAAAGCTACGCATGGATTTGAGTTGGTGCCTGAAAGTGTTTCTACGGATAGATGACCACTCATGGGCATCATCACATTGAACCACACATCACCACCATCATAGTAGTCACAGCTTGGGTCGGGAGCAGCAGAGTTGGTTGCGCCATTACTGTCAAAAGAAAGCGCCGATTCTGAGAGTTCGAGGGAGATGGCTAAGCTGCAATCGTCATTTACAGGCGATGCGTTCAAGGCGAACGACAAAAGTATCGCTATGAATAGTATAAAAAGTTTAGGCGAAATAGGTATCCTCATTATTGAAAATAATTAATATGAATTAGGTAATAGTATGCCAGCCCTTCTGCGTGGATATACGAAGAAAAGGTGCTTGTTTTTTTGAGTTCAGGTTTCAGTATCTAATTTATGAGAACAAAGTGAAGGGTGCCTGTGGTATTTTCATAGTACGTCTGAAACAAACCTTGACCTTTGTAATTCTCTTTTTAATGAGTTGGGATCACTATTTGCCTTTCATGGCACTCGTGCTAAAGGTTGAAAGCAATAATTAAGATGATACAGGTAGATTTGGAAATGGAAATTAACGTAGGGTCTTATTCTGTTTGATATATCTAAATCTATTGTAATGACTTGGTAAAATTGAACTGCTTTCTCTTTTTTGAGTGACAGGGTAAATATAGTAATGTTTTTATTTTATTAATATATCTTAGAACAAATAATGTTTTATTCTCCTATAGATTGGAGTACAAAAAGATGTAATATTCTGTGTGTCAACGCACAAGAAGATTATCATATTATTGTAAAAATAATAGACAGTACACAATATGTAATTGAAAATTAAGTCGTGGCAGTTACGTCCTCTAAAATGGAAGTAACCAATTGATGGGTTTTGCTTAGAGTTTTACAAAATTTGCCGTTCTGCAATGAATACAATGGATTATATGAACGAGTCTAACTTTGAGACTCAAATTACCTTGAAAGATAACATTAACTCGTTCTTGTCGCTTTTACGGATAAATAGGTAGGAATGTTTCAAAATTTTCTACTTTTTTTTTAAAAAAATAAAGTTGAGTGAAAGAAATTAAATAAGATGTCCCATTATACTCGTCTTTTTTCCGTCTAAGAATCCTTTGAAATCCTTATCCCGAATCGGGGTTCGGGACAGGCTGTAGCTAAGGCTATGTGCGGCTTTCAAAAAATCCTTAGACAAAAA
>Ga0209295_1000395_pt1 | contig 23366 bp, 18 predicted proteins | sample Porto_5metaG_FD_187428 | JGI IMG/M metagenome (GOLD analysis project Ga0209295, IMG submission 187428) | Marine algal microbial communities from Porto, Portugal - Porto_5 metaG (SPAdes) (version 2) | ecosystem: Host-associated > Algae > Red algae > Unclassified | place: Portugal: Porto... | reverse complement strand
CGTAATTTTTTCTTCTAAAGAATTCAAAAAATCGTTGCATAGCCATAGCTACGGAACTATTTTTTGTGTTTTTTAGAAGGGAAAAGAACAAGCATAATGGGGCAAGTTATTTATTTTCTTTCACTTAATAATTTCATCGAATTGACAATGCAAAGATGCCGATGATAAGCCTGTCAATCGTCCTAAAATGTAATTGCGAACCTCTTGATGAAATTCCGTACTTTTAAAAAATGGAAACTTTAACCGGACTTTGGAAATTTGGAATTAGATAAATCTCTATTCTACTGAACAAAAATTTTATTTAAATTATAATAACCTAATTGTCAGATAATTATAATAAAATTAAAAAAGAAAGCACGATGTATCTCCCCCTTTGGAGGGGACTGGGGGGTGGACTTTCGGCTGTTTTTCCACCCCCCAACCCCCTCCAAAGGGGGAGATAGTCCTCGTTCCTAAAGTCATTTTGAATGGTTTTTAATCAACTCAGTAATTTGGTCATTACCATTTTGGTTGGGTACGTGCTTTGAATTTTTCAGTAATAAAATATCTTCCAATGAAGGAAGTATCTGCCTTGCCCGTTGTATCATTTTTTCTCCCGGAAAAAGCAAATCGTTATCGGCAGCGACGATATGAATGGGGGTTTTTATCTTTTGTGCTTCCTCTTTCTTTATCAAAGGAATGGACGAAAAATCCATTTCAAAATGTAAGAATACTTTGGATAAATAAGCGAACGCAAATTCATCTTCCTCAGTAAATAGTTCATTCAAAAACTGATGAACGTACTTCGTATTTTTTCGCCATTTGTATAATTTCATTGGAAGAAAAATTTTCCAAAATGCTTTCAAAGGATTTCCATTTACAATGCCTGCGGGAGCGATGAGAAAGGTGCTTGAAATTCTTCGGGCATCAAAAACCAAAGTTTTCCAACTAATGAATCCGCCAAAAGAAATTCCAACCAAAGTGACATTCCAAACATTCAATCGAGACAATATTTCAAACATCCATTGCCCGTAATCATCGTTTTGCATAGAAGGACGAATTCCTGCACTCAAATTTGGTTGACCAACTATATCTATGGCATATATCCTAAAATCTTTCACCAAAGCAATCAAGGCTTCAATACCAATCGGAGCGCAACCATTTGAGCCATGCAGCAAAACTAAAGGTGGTTTGTCTGCATGTCCGGTCACAATAATATTGGTATCTCCAAAACTCGTTTCTACTTTCAGAAACTCGTAAACAATCCCTAATTCATCTAATTTATTATGATATAATAATTCGATGTCTTTTTTAGTTTGCTGATTATTGAAAAACGATTGCATTGAATTAATTTTTTGAATTAGTAACGAGTAAATAAATTTAAGTCCGTACTTTTTTGTGATTAAGATTATTCTACTGAACAACGATTTTTTATAATTTGTATTTAATTTATTATCAAATAAATGTGCGATTCAAATTTGAGTGTAAAGTTAGAACACGCACTATCTCCCCCTTTGGAGGGGGCTGGGGGGTGGACTCTCGGCTGTTTTTCCACCCCCCAACCCCCTCCAAAGGGGGAGATAAATCGCGCTTTCTTTTTTAATTTCGTTATAAATATCTGATAAGTAGTTTATTATATTTTAAATAAAATTTAAACATGCTTTTAGTTTTTTTCTGCCGTGTTAGTTGCTGATAATTCCAAGTAAGCTGTATTTGTTTTGAAAGGTTTATCATCTTCAAAGAAAGTCTGTAAATATTCTATGACGGCTTCCCTGTCGTTTGCATTGAGTAGTTTGAATTTTTTTACCAATTCAATTATTTCTACTTTTTTACTCAAAACATATTGAAAAGTAGGTGTTATATCGGCTAAGTGTTCGTCAAATCCAAGATATATTCTGTCTTTTCTTGAAGTCAGATGATACTTAGCATTTACCGTTGCATAAGGGGCATCGACTAATCCTGAAAAATCAAAATCATAAGGAATCGCCAGAATATGATCTGCTGTTTTAATCAACTTTGTGTTTCTTTCAATAAGTGCGCTCCAATCCGAATTACCAATCATATATTGAAAAACTGACATCAGTTTAAACGTTTCTTGTTCAAATGTTTCAATGCTTTGATTAAAACAATTTTTACATTTTTCAGCAAGTAAACGTTCTCTCAATTGAGCGGTATCTTCTATCAGAAAAGCCCATTGCCTTTTTCGTTTTCCTGTTTTAGAATCTTGGTAAGTTACTTTGACTAATTGTACCCGATAGCTGATATCCGTTAGTTGATTATATATTTTATAGGCTAAATATTCTTTTAATAATAATACTTTTGCTTCTCGCTCATCTTCTACACATTGGGTGACCAATTTTAAATCATTGGCAGCACTCAAGCCCATAGCCGCTAAATCTTTCTTTTTGAATTTCAACTTTAACGGAGGCATCTCATTGCATTTTATACGTCTGAATTTACCTCTCAAAGCCACTTTCATATCCCATTCCTGTAGCTTGCCACCGGCATCCATAAATTTCAATTTTGCCACGTAATCCTCTTTACTCAGACGGTCTTTCAATAGATTATTCAAATCAACTTCAATTGTAATTTTGAGTACTTCCTGATAATTCATTTCATCAAAAATACTGTAAGGGGTACTTGCTATATTGACATTCAATACCGTAATAAATAGTATAAAAACAACAAGTAAATGGGTTGAAATATTCGAGATAATAGCTTTCATTTTTCTAATTTTTGATTGTTAAAAATTTTATCATCTTTCATACTTCAAAGGTAGGAGAACAAGGAAGTGGAATCGTTCTGATATGAAAATCAGAACCAAGTTTGAAAATCAGAACGAATTACTTTAGGGAAAGGAATTGAGTGTGTCACAAATCGGTGGCATTAAAGGTACGGTAGTACCGTTCCCGTTTGTAGCAAGGTCTAAAGAACAAGCGATTAAGGTACGTAGTACCGACACCGTTAGCGCGTACAAACGGTGTCGGTGCTACGCACCTTGATTAGCTTTGGGTTTGCTTTTTCTACAAACGGGGTCGATGCTAACGCATCTTATCGGTATCGCAACGACCAGCAATTTGTGACACACTCAAATTAAATAAACTGTACTGAAAACTTTACAGGATGGACGGGAATTCCGTAATGACTGCGATTTGTATTTCGGGATTAGGTGGTAATAGTTCTATACGGAAAGCGGCTTGCAGTAAATCATGGAACCGGAGTTATTGTTTAGAACGCTGGTAAATGGTAGATAAAAGAACTTTACTCTGATGTGATACTCCTTCTTTTTACCATTCGATTAATCACATACATCAACCCACCAGTTAAAATCATCAATGATATGACCACAAGCCCTAAGGTGGGAAAATTATTTATCATCCCATCTTCAGATTGAGATACTATCAATCCTGCTATCATGGCTGCCATACCTCCAATTGCCAGTTGCATTGCTGCATCGACAGCCATGAATGCACCTCGGTCTTCCACCTCAGGAACAACTGTTCCTAAAGCTGAAGATGAGATACTTCGAGCATTATTTCCAAGAAAGAGTAAGGTATGAACGATGATAACTGCCCAAAGAGGATTTATTCCCAAGTTCGTAAATACCGCTACCATCATTATTGTCATGATAGTCCCTATCAGAAAAATATTTAGTGTTCCATATTTATCTGTCAAACGACCAATAATGGGAGCAAATATGAAAGTAGCAACCCCTGCAATTGCATAAAGTAAAGGGAGGTCGTCAAGAGCTACTCCAAGATTGTTGGTACAAAATGCAGAGCTAAAGGTCATCAAAATAATATCTCCTGATACCAAAACTGTGTTGTTTAAAAACACTAATAAATAACTTCTATTGCTGATTATTTTTAAAGAATGATGCAATGGGTTGACTTTTGCCGGTATTTGCAGATGTTTATCTAAGGGCTTTATTTTCCAAAAAACAAGAAAAACTGCAATGATTCCTAAAAACAAAACCAACCCAAAAGCTACACGCCAATCCAACTCTGAAGCTAAGTAGAGCGCAAGTGGTAAACCCAAAATTTGACTACCTGCAGAAGCCATTTGTAGAAGTCCAAAAGCCCTACCTCTTTGGGTTGTTTCAAATAAATCAGTTATGATAGCAAAACAAATAGGACCTACGACACCTCCGAATATACCTGTTATAATCCTTGCGACAATCAGTGTCTGGAATGAAGGTGCATTTGCACAAAATAAAACACCAAGCAAAAAACATGAGTAAAAAAATAAAAGCAATTTTTTTCTATCAACTTTGTCAGCATAACCTGATAATAAAATAGCCGATATTCCTGCACTAATTGGATATGCAGACACCAATAAACCAAACTGTTTGGTAGTGATTTCGAGTTTAGGAAGAAGGATTGCTGACAATGCGGACATAAGCATGAAGTCCAAAACTATAGTCATTAAAACTAATGCAATGATAGCGACTAAAAGAAATTGATAGCGCGTAAATTTTGGCTTAGTTTCACCTTTCATAGTTTTCTATTTTTTCTGAGAATTCACCCATGTTCTTGGGGTTATTCCTTCCATTTTTTTAAAAAAAACATTGAATACCGTTTTGGAATTAAAGCCACTTTCATAGGCTAAACCCAAAAGAGTAAGGTGACTGTTCTTTGGGTTTAATGCTTTTTCTTTGAAAGTTATTAATCGTAAGGTGTTAATATATTCATTAAAATTCTTTCCAATTTGTTCATTGAGTAGCCATGATAATTTATTAGGATGCAATTCCAGTTTTTCTGCCAAATGCCTTAATGAAATTGATGGATCCATATATATCTCATCTACTTTCATTAGCTCATCTAATTTTTCTAAATAGTTTTCTATTTCGTTTTTGCTTAATAATGAAGTACTAATGAAAGTGGTTTGAGTTATGTTTATAGGTTCAAGAATCTGCTTATTTTTTATAGATGGGGGAAAATTCATTTGGGCATAAATTTCTTTAAACCGAGCATTATCCCGAAGGTTATCCCAGACCCAATAATTCTTCAAGGTTACCATATTTACGGAGCGTTCTTCGTAGGCTTTGTCTAACCATTCAATGGCTTCATGAGGCATATTTAAAAGAGAAAACAATATTGCTGGGTCAGAGGAGTCCATGTAATTCGAGTTTTTTATAACCGCTAAGACCTCTTCTTTCTTGCCCATAAGTATTTTCACCACCAATAAATCTAAGTTAGCAAGTCCTTGCCCTCTTGTAAGTTCAAGTGCTCTATTGATGTCAATTAATGCTTCTTTATATTTCCCTAAATACCCCAAGGCTAAACCTCGAAAACGAATTGCTTCGCCAAAATTAGAGTCCATTTCCAAGGCTTTATTAAATCCTGTAATTGCCTCTTCAAAATTTCGAGCAAAATAATAAATCAAGCCCAATTGCCAATGTGTATGAACATCAAGGGGGTCTGTTTCAGCCACCCTTTTGGATACTTGAATCGCCCGTTCAAAATCCTCCTTGATAAATATATAATAATAGGTAATAAATTCATTTTGGTCAGGTAGTCCATGTTTTATTGCCTTATCGTAGTCTTTTAGGGCAGCGTCCCAATTCCAATCCGAGAACAGTTTGATATAAGCAAGCATCATATGTGCCTTTGCATTTTCTGGATTTAATTCGATGGCTTTTTCAGCGGCATTCCTCGCTAAGTCATTCCCTTCTTTAGAGGGCAACAGATTGAGAGCCGCAGCGTGGATGTATGCTTCTCCCAAAAATGCATAGGCATCTGCGTAGTTCGGGTCAATTTTAATGGCCTCTTTGAAGAAATTCAATGCTTTTTTAATGTCCTCAAAGTCTTTCCTTTTTAGATGATAACTTCCTTTTAACCATAAATCATAAGCCTTGATGTTTTGGGTTGGGATAGCGTTGGGAAAAGACGGAATTTCGATATGCCCAAAGTTTTCACGGATTTGGTCCGCAATGAGCAAACTGATTTCATCTTGCAAGACAAAAATATCCTCCATCTCCCGATCGAAATTCTTTGACCAGAAGTGAGTGCCATCATTAGCACTGACTAACTGCGCTGTAATGCGAACCCTGTTTTTGACTTTCCGGACGCTCCCCTCCAAAACAGTACTTACTCCCAACTGATTACCAATGGTTCGCACATCTATATTTTTATTCTTAAATGCAAAAGAGGAGGTGCGGGCAATGACTTTCAAGCCCTTCACGGTGGTTAGGGCGTTGATTATTTCTTCGGTAATGCCATCGCTGAAGTATTCGTTCTCAGGGTCAGCACTCATATTAACAAAAGGGAGAACCGCAATTGATTTATTGGATAATGATATGGATATATGGGCGCTCATTTTCTACTATACCTTATTAGGACTTCTATGAACTGACATTGATTTTTTAATAATTTTTCTTTTAATTGGCTACAACGGTTCGGCTAAGTAACGAGTAAATAATAAGGGAAGACGAAAAAAATAATCTACCCGTCTGAATTGTTCTTTTTCTTATATGTTTCACTAAATTTTCCTTATCCCGAAAGCATTCGGGACGCGTCAAATTTAGCCAAACATATAAAAAAAATAACGGCTTCATTTGGGGTAGATTATTTTCTTCCTCTTCCCTAACTTCACGATTTGGACGGCTTCTTTTGCCCTTATTTTCCTCCTCGAAAACAGTCATTTATCCTGATAAACTCCCGCTTTCAAGAAGAAAACTAAGGACAAAATAATCTCGTCGAAATCGTAAACTTATTATTTGCTCGTTACTAAACGCAATAGCCCCGCATAGGGGCTATTGCCGTTTTAGCCTTTATTCTCGACTGCCTTCTTTTCTTTATTGTAATTCCGCAATTGCACGTTCCAATATTTCATCTTTTGTCAAATCACTCCAGTCAAAAAGCATTGGAATATCTGGTGGAACCCCATTTTCGTAATCTGGGCTTTTGTCAAGGGTTAATGCTTGCGTTACTGAAAAACGATATCTCCAACCATTTGGCAGCTGTCCTCCATTGGGCAAACCAAGTCCACCACCTGTAGTATCTCCAATCAAAACAACATTGGGTAGTGCCTTAGTCGCCAAAGAAATGAAAGACCCTGCGCTATAAGTTCCTCTATCTATAAGTACAGCTATTTTTTTGGTATATCGAAGACCGTAAGGAGTTACATTAACAGGAGCAGCTTCTGAAAAATCATCATGTGCGGGACCGTTTTTTATTCTTGAATAGTTTACAAGAGTTTCAGTTTCTACCAATCTACTTAAAATATTAAATACATCCGTTACCGCTCCACCACCATTTTCTCTTAAATCGATTATTAATCCTTTGGTATCCCTATAACGATTTAAAACAAAGTCAAGATTGGTATTATCAACTGTCCCTGTAAAAGCAGGAAATCGGACATAACCAATTTCTCCGTTATCCAAAAAATTATGAGAGAAGGGACCAGATCTATAGTAATCTCTGGTTATATAATTATCTACTACAATTCTCCAGTCATAATTGTCCTGCCCCAAATATTGCACTCCAAAAGAAGAAACATTAAAATCAGAAAAAAGATTGGTATGGTCATCTCGAAGTTCTGTCAGCATTCCTCCAAGCACATTGAACAAGGAGTCTTCAGACATGCCTTCATGTAACTTAGCAGAGTACTCTTCCTTCACGGCATTCCAATCAATATTCTTAACTTCAAAGAAAGAATATTTTTCATCACACTCTTTCCAAAGATATTCAAAATTCTCAAAAGAGTCAGTAGTGGAAAGTTCTTTTTCAAAGAATGCCTTTTCGCAAGATGCGATGGCAAATACTATCACAAGTAGAAATAAATATTTTGAGTTATAAAACATGAGTTATCGATTATTTGTATTAAAAAGTAAGGTGAATTTTAATATATGGTGTGCCATTTCGAATTTATCCAAATCTCCTCCTGTTGAATAAGCATCCCATACATATGAAAATCGAACGGCGTTTTTATTTTTCAGATAACGGGTATAGTCCAAACTACTACTCGCTCTAAAACCTGAGAAGATTTTGAACTCATAGTCATCAAAAATTTTTATGTTATTTAAGACAGAAGATTGACCGGTATAGGCATGCCCATTTCTGTATGAGCTATTGACTAACCCCACATTTAATCTAATGGCTAAATTTCGTTTTCTCTCATTTAGTTTATACTTCCAAAACAAAAACTTTTTATCTTTTGCAACCTTACGGCTGATGTCCTTAGTTATTTTTATTGACCCCAATAGATTGGCAAAAGCATCAAGCCCAAATGCATTATTTTGTAAAGCCCAATTGATTCTTAGATTACCATTTCCAGACAAAAGAAATCCAACCTTTGTATTAATGCTTTCAGAATTGAAAAAACCTACCCTAAATAATTTTGAATAATTAAGTTCTATCCGATTTACATTACTGGTTGTTGCATTTTCATTGAAATCATTAGAATAAGACCCAAAATCATAGGATAACCCTAATTCAGTTTCTCTTTTATCACCTATTTTGAGACGTGAAAGTGAAATTCGACAAACTATACCATTGTAAAAGAGAGGTGAGGTTGCAAAATCTCTAAACTTAGAACTATTAATGCCGAAAGCGATACCATAGTACTTTGGAATTTGCTTACGCAATTCTTTCTTGCTCAAAGAAAATTCTTCGATTTTTGACCGACTGTTGTCGGTTTGTGCCTGTATTCTATTTGTCTTCCCTATTAAGAGAAAGGCTAAGAAGTATAGCAAAATGAATTTTGTTTGTGTCATAAATTTAATTGTTGATTATTTGATTTATTTCTTTTGTTGTCGAGAACAGTCCGCATAGCCGCAGGTGGGGCATTTGCCCTGTAATTTGGAGTGATATACGCAATAAACTTGCGTGTATTTTCAATATCTGTAAAACACTGATAATGTAGTTGTCAATTGCTTATTCGATTCATTCGAGCCTAAAAGAAAATGGTCAATGCACAGAGAATGTGATAATATCGTGGGTACTGTAAGTTTGAAGATATAAATATTTCTTTTTTTTAAATTATATCTTTTCATCAATATGTTCGCCAAATTAGATGTTGAGCGTTTTTTGATTGCAAGTTAATTAAAAAATAATTTATATTTATCTAAGATAAAATCATTTACGAAAATAAAAATAAATAAATTACTCGCGTTCGATTTGTAATTTTGAATTTGGCGAACATATTGTTTCATCCCTAAGCATGTAAATGAAAGAGCATAAATCGTGTACTTGAACCGATTAATCCGACACATTATACTTCACATCGACTACATTAAATTTTCCATACACAAATTCACCTTCGGGATAATGCCAAATTGCTTCGCCATAATGTGCCAAATAATGACCGTTAATGGTATCGTAATTTTTCAAAGGTGTTGAGAATCTTTTCGGCGATTCGGGTGAGGTATCATCCCTATCGTCTGAAGTAAAATTGATAAGTTCTCCTTCGTTATTAAAGTATAATATTGACTTGATACTCACATCTTTATTTGTAAATGTTGCTTCACATCTGTTCGGGGCAATTTCTCTCCAAGTGATGTTTTCATTCACCAAAGTTGCGGGAGCTAATATGCACATGTCGTTGAATAAAGTCACCGTTTCCACCCTAAATAAATCGCCTTTTTTTACCACAGGAATCAGCGAAAGCAAACGTATATCCATACACGCCCGATTGCCCGAATATTTGTGATAACCATTGGTCGGAATCCCCTTGACTTTTCCCTTCATAAAAAAGAATCGTGCAGGATTATCAAAAAAGTTATATTGTTCGGATGTAAATGAGAACCAATCTTCGCCTTTGAAACGCATTTGTCCCTCAAAAGCGATTTTTACATTCTTCACTTTGGGTTTGTTTATGCTTCCGGTGAGTTTCAGATATTTTTGTACAGGTACGGGTAAATGCTGAATGTCCGATGTGGAAAGTAAATCGTTCTCTGTAAAATCCGTTTCTGACAGATACTTTTTTACATCATCAAAATATTGATTTTCAAAGTTTTTACTAAGAAAAAATAATATTATTACCAATAAAATTAATATAGATAATGTAATTTTCATCTTTAAAATTTGGTTCTTTGACAAATCCAGTGAAGTGAATGAAAATTTGGGCGTATCCCCCTCCTTATCAGTCGGGGGTCGGGCTATCCGGCACTCTCTCCACTCCGCTATCGCTACGTTACGTTCAAACAACACCTACTATCCCTTACGCAAGAGACGAACAATCGCGAGGCAGAAAAACGAACAATCACGTGATTTGTCAAAGAACCTAAAATTTTACAGTTGCGTCAAGCTACAATCCGGCTCAACCAACCATTTTGGCTCAATATATCTGCCTATCTCATCCCCGAATTGACGCGCCAAATCATTGACTACTTTCGCGTTTTTTTCTTCCATTCGATTTTCGTCATTCGGGCGATTGAGCCAATATTCACGCGAGTCAAGCAAAACGACATCTCTATTACACAAAGCTGTCTCTAACAGTCGTTTAGCGCGTTTTGTCGAACCACTTCCAAGTGTGATTGCCACCGCATTTTTGACTTCCAGATTCGGATGTTTTTTGATAAATCTTTGAATCAACCAATCGGGCGACCAATTGTACGTATTGGCACAAAATACGTAGAGATCGTAATCTTCCGTATCATTTTGTGCAGCTTTTACTGTCGCAACTTTAGTCGTAAAACCATGCCCCACCAAACCCTCTGCAAAGCTCTTACACACCTGTTCGTCGAGATTGTAAAACGGGTCGGGATTATAAACAATGAGTGCGCGTTTTGCTGCATCTTCGTTACCCACGATAGCGGCTTTTTCTCCTCCTGCGTATTGTACCCATACGGTCAAAATCAACCATAAAATCAGGACGATTATAATGATATTAATGATAGTTGGTGTTCTCATGTTACTCGTCTTTATTCGTAAATAATTTGGTTAGTGAAAGAAATTAAATAAGATGTCCCATAATGCGAAGTATTTTTTTTGTCTAAAGATTTTTTGAAAGCCGCACATAGCCTACGCTACAGCCTGTCCCGTACTTGATTCGGGATAAGGATTTTTGTAGGGAAAAATAGCGGAAAAAGAAACCGTCAAAAAGTAAGGATATTTTTGTCTCACTACTTAATATTGTTTTTTTAATTAATTAAAAATGTAAAATAAGACACTTGACAGCTAAAGCTGTCATTACATTAGGGCAAACGAAAAGTCGTTTTTGTGATGTATAATGTGCTGATTTTTAGATTTACTAAAAATCTACTCGTCAGACATTTTTTAAATGTAGGGCGAGTTAAATTGTAAATTGTAATTTCAATTTTTTATACAAATTTTAATTTTTTAATTGTATAATGATTTCATATTAATTTGCAAGCCTTGTCGCCTGACATCTTCAAGATGTCCGCCGACTAATGCGAATCTCCCGTTCAAAAATTTATATTACAAAAACGACTTTTCGTTCCCCCTGATCATTACATTACTTTCCGTTCTTTTTTGAAGCATTCAACTCGTCCATAAACGAAGCGGTAACCTGTGTGCGCCCTTGTTTTTTAGCTTCGGCTACAATACCTTTCAAAACTTTCTGCAAGAAAATTCTCGGAACTTTCTTCAATTTTTCACAGGCCTCCCAATCCCACTGAACTGTAGGGTCAATTCTATTCGCCAGATAGACGATGCGCTCCACATCAGTCTGTTTGTGGTTCGGCACATCAACCGCATAAGGCGTATTAAAGTCGCTAAACCAAAAATGAATACCTTCCCGAAAGCCATAATCAACCGGTAAAGGTGGAAATTTGCCCCCTTCTTCAAGCGCGTCTTTCCACTCCTTTTGCATAATTATTTTTTCTATACGAAGAACAAAATGGTATTCCGCCTCATTTATTTTGTATGGAAAACTATCGTCCCAGCGACATTCAAATATCTGTATTGCCTCCTTCACGACTTGCGGAAATACCTCATTTTCAGCTTCTCGAAAACAAGGAATCAGGGTAAAAATACTGTGTTTCATCTTTTCCTCCGTACTTTCTCCGGGATAACCCAATTCTACACAGTTTTTCATATACTTTTTATCGTCAGGTATAAAATTAATTGCTACGGTTTTTCTTTTCAGAATATTTTGGGCGGTATTGCTACTTCCTCTCGAAATCAAAATCATGGCGTGTTTGCCGGAAATAATGTGCGGAAAACATAGGGAATACGCGCCAATATTGGTTTGTCCGCTATCCGAAATCGTGCTGATAAGCGTAACAGGCATAGGGAAAAACGAAGACGTTTGATAAAAATTATCACGAATCAGAACTTCCTCAAAATGCGTTTTTTTTTCTTTTTTGAAAATATTTTGTAATCTAAAATTCATATTTAAATTGTATCGTAAAATGTTGTAAAACAGCATATTGTCAACGATATGATAATTAATGGTTTTAAAATTTTCATAATATACTCTTCTATTAAAGAATCATTTAAAAAACACTTGAATTAGCGTAATTACACCAATTCCCAAAATAAGAAACAAGGCAAATCGTTTAAATTTATCCTGCGGAATACGCTTCAAAATCAACTTGCCCAACCAACTTCCAAGAATGGCAATACCAACGAGAAAAGGAATATAAATCAGGTGTTCGGTTTTGATATATCCATTGAAATAATAGACAAACGTGCGGCTGAAATCCACCCCAAAATCAATCACCGCCGAAGTCGCTACGAATACATTTTTCTCTAAATTAAAAGCTGCCATTGTCAGTCCGCGAATCGCACCGCCTGTGCCGAGTACGCCTGCCACAAATCCTGATAAAGCACCACCTACAAAAGCCTGTTTTTTTCCCTGTTTGATGACAATATTTTCATTAATAAGAAAAATCAAACTCAAAGCAACTAGAAAAACCCCCAACGAAATCTCCAGATATTCAGTGTTCAGAAAACGACTCAAAAAACCACCCAAAATCACAAAAATTACCGCCGGAATACCCAAATAAAGGATGAGTTTTTTGTCCAATCCTTGTTTGAACAGCGCGATTTTACTCAAATTGGAAGCCACATGAAACATCGCGGTGATTCCCAAAACAGACTGAAAATCAAAATAGAAATTCGCTACGGGCACAAAGAAAACCGACGAACCAAAACCGCCCACCGTTCCGATGATTTCCGCCAATAAAGCTAACAAGAGAAAAGTAAATTCGACCGAGTTTCTCATGGGGTTAAAAGTCGGAGTTTCGATGGTAGAATGTTATGACGGGGCTTAGTTCTTGCGGTGATATTGGTCAGTTTTCGCCTACAACTCGCCTTGCATTTTAAAAATCTAACGATACCCCACATCTTTTCGGGAAGCCTACTCGACGGACATTTTTAAAATGTCAGGCGAGAACTTTTTATTTAATTCCTGATACTAAAAGTCAGATAGTTACATAATTTATTTTAATTAAAAATAAAATACAAAAACGCTGTCGCCTGACATTTTAAAAATGTCCGCCGACTCACGCAACCGAAAAGATGTGGGGTATTGACAGATTTTGAAAATGTAAGGCGAGTTGCAGGCACGTTTCATAGCTCAATTATGCATCTCCCTCAATCCCTCCAAATTCAAAATCGTAATCGTGCTACCTTGAATATCAATCAGCTCGTCAGCTTTAAAATCGCGTAAAGTACGTATCACGGTTTCCTTTGCAGTACCGACTATCGCGGCGAGGTCGTCGCGCAAGAGCGAAATAGAGAAATTTTCTGCGGAGTCATTATCGTATTTTTCTCGTAGGCGCACGAGTGCATCCGCTACGCGCTTACGCACAGAATCGTAGGCGAGGTGCAAGAGTTGGGCTTCTTTTTCGGCAAGGTTGTTGGCGAGCATGCGGATGAAGCGGTGTGATACATCGCGGTTGGTGTAGAGCAAGTCGAGAAAATCATCTTTGGGAATGATGCTCAATTCGGCAGCTTCCAGCACTTCGGCGGTTTCTTCGTAGGGTTGGTTTTTGATGAGGGCAGTGGTGCCGATAAAATCGCCCGTTTTGTAGAGATTCGTAGTGAGACTTTTGCCGTAATCGTCGGATTGGCTGCCCTTGATTTTGCCGGAGTTGACAAAATAAACCGCCTTTGGATATTGCCCTTCTTCATAGAGCGTTGCCTTCTTGTCGTACTTGCGGGTTTCGCGTTCTTCGGCGAGGTGAGCGAGGGCTTCGCGGGCGCGAGCTTCTGCCATAAAGTCGTTGAGTCCGATGGCATCTTGTTCAAAATTTTGTTTCAGAATCTCCCCTTTTTTCAAACGTATTTCGATGGCTTCGAGCAATTCGGCATCGTCAAATGGCTTGGTGATATAGTCATCCGCACCAAGATTCATACCCTTGCGAAAATCGGTTTTTTCAGCTTTTGCCGTCAGAAAAATGAAGGGAATATTCATCGTTGCGAGGTTTTTGCCGAGTATTCGCAGTACGCCAAAGCCGTCGAGTTGGGGCATCATCACATCACATATAACCAAGTCGGGACAGACTTCGGTGGCTTTGGCTACGCCAATTTTACCGTTTTCTGCCGTTGTGACATCATAGTTGGAGAGTTCGAGAATCTCGGCGAGATTTTCGCGGACTTCGAGGTTGTCTTCGATGATTAGTATTTTTTTCAAAATCTATACGGTTTGAACTTCAAAGATAGGTTTTATGAATCGTGATTTTTGTTGAAATTTTGAACTCCCCCAAGGCATCATTTTGTTTTTAGGATAAGTAATATATAAATGTCTTTTGGCGCGTGTAACGGCTACATAAGCATTATTGCGCTCTTCTTCAATCGCTTGTGGAGTATTAGCACGATAATCGGGAAATGTTCCGTCACACATGCCCATAAGGAAAACGATGTCATATTCTAATCCTTTGGTGGTGTGTACGGTGGCTAAAGTCAGACCTTCTCCCTTCTGTGTTTTGGTGTAACCCAATACAATAAATCGTTTAAAATCTGCCAATGATTTGTGGCTGGCTGATGAATTTCGAATGTATTTTTTCCATGCTCTTTGCCATTCTTCTATATCGAGCATGGCATTTGCTCTCTCTTTTTCATCTAAATTATCTGTATGCATTTTGAGGTCATCTAATATGGTCGTAAAGTGTTTGATATTGTCATTCAAGCGTGTCCATGCGTCAATTAAGACACTATAAGTTGGGGTGTCAATATTATTATTTTCAGGAATATAATTTTTTAAATCTGTCAGAATTTCCAGTCCTGTTTTATCAATACCATTTGAGGGGAAGTCTTGTTTTTTTATTTTTAATACATTATAAAGGCTTCTCAAATATACTTTTCCATTGGGATTGGTAACAATTCGTGTGCCTAAATCAAAGATTTTCATAAAGTTAGATTCGGGTTTGAGCGGTTCATTGCCTTGTTTTAAAAAGTAATTATTTTTGAGACTCTCGTCTTCGTCTAATGTTTTTTTCAATTCATTAAATACATATCTATTTCGAGCTAATACGGCTATTTTTTCGAGGGTGACTTTACCTTCAAATTCCTCACTGTTCCAAGTAAGTGCTTCATGTATTTTATTGATTATCCACTCAGCTTCCTGCCGCTCATCGCCAAATTCCATAGGCTGCATATTGCCTTCAAAGTGTTGGTTTTCATTAATTTGGTGTTTTCCTGCAATGATTAGATTAGCTGCTTTGAGAACACTTTTTGAGGAGCGATAATTTTGGATAATTTCTTTTTCTACTGCATTAAATTCGTTTTTAAAATATTCAAACATATATTTTTTATCCGCACCAGAGAAACCATTGATACTTTGATTTCTATCGCCTATCATTAATATATTTTTGATTTTATCTCCACAAAGTGCCTTAATGAGTTGGTATTGAGCATAGCTCAAATCTTGTCCTTCATCAATCAAAACATATTTATAGAGACGCTGATATATCCGTGCAATGTGTGGTTTTTCAGTCAAAATTCGCCATGCGAGCAAGAGCATATCGTCATAGTCAATTAAATTTTGGTTGCGTAATCGGTCGTTGTAATCTTTATACATAAACAACCATTTATGATCATCTTCGCTGTGATTTTCGAGTTCGTATTGAAAATAATCTACATCTATAAAAATTAATTTCTTCTTAGCTTTGCCAATAACATCAAGGGCTTTTGTTATTTGTTTTTTTCTATTTTTTTCATCCATTTGCATCAAAAACTGATTCAAATCAGGATTTTCTGCAAATACTTCTCTTAAAATCGCTTTCTGGTCATTTATATTTTCAATGATATGTGGCATTTCGGTATAGCCAAGTTCATGCTTGTAGCTCTTTAAAACACCTAGTCCGAAAGTGTGTAGATTATTGATGAATGCACGGTCTTTGATGCCTCTGACAGTTTTGAGTCGTTCCTGCATTTCTTCCGCTGCTTTTACAGTAAATGTCATGCACAAAACTCTAAATTTCTCTTTGGGTGATTCCTCCAATATTCTGCGAACACTCTCCGTCAATACGCGCGTCTTGCCACTGCCCGCAGGTGCGCTGACTATCATCGCCCCACCGTTTTCCGTCCATTCATTGACGATAAATTGTTGTTCGTCAGATAGTTGTTGCTTCATTTTTATGTATTATTAATTTATTTAATAATTCGAGTAAAGCTCTGTACTTTTCCCATTTTGAAGGATAGTTTAATTCTTTACTGATTCTTGAAAATAGGTCTTGTAGTATAGCTGGTATTCGCAAATCAATATCTTGTTCATTGACAATCAACTCTGTGTATATAGAGCTTATTCTAGCCTTATAGTTGCTCATAAATGTTTCTACTTCCACGAGACTCTTGTTCTGCCATTCTTTCAGCTGTGCATTCTCATAATGAGTATTTGCACTATTCTCTGAATGATAAATTGCAATCGCCCTTCTTACTTCCGACTCATAATTTTTCAAAATAAATGCTTCGTAATCATCTTCGGGAAGATAATACACATTCCCTAATTCTCCTTCGGCATTTTTTATCTGTTTTATTACTTCTTCTAAAGTCTCTATTTCACTATCGCTTAATATGAGCCATTTGATTTTAAGACTGTTAAGTAAGTTTATGTATGGATAATAATTACCTTTCCCTCCAACATTGACAAATGTAAGACCCAATTCGTAAGGAAATACTCCAAAATACTCTTTAGCAAAAATTGGTAGCGATTGCTCTTCTGTAATACCTTCAAATAGTATTACGATTTTACTGAATAAAATTTCTCCTCTTGTCGCTATTACTTCATTTTTGATGCGCCTCTCTGCATTCCTCTTATCATCTTTCAATTCTTTAATTTTACTCTGAATATCAGAGCCTAAATACCGCCCACTCGGTTTCCTTAATTCTTCTTCTTGTAACTGAATTTGCCTATCATACCCGAAGTAGATATTGGAAATTTCCGTTACATCTTCTACCTTACTAAAACACCTCAGCTCTCCCAAGTCCGCCACTCCCGCGATATATGGCGAGTGCGTACTTACAAATTTCTGCCCTTCAATCGAGGTCAATTGACGATACACCTGCCGTTGAGCATTTGGGTGCAGATGGGCTTCGGGTTCTTCGAGGGCGAGTAGGGGAAAGAAAGCGTCATTGTCGTTTATCGCTATTTTTGCATCCCAAGCTATCTTTGCCTTTAATGCTAACAACGAAGCCCAACTTCTAGTTCCCATACCATGATATTCAAGGCTAAAAGAATCTGAACCACCGTCTTGAAAATGTACTTTGATACCTTTATGGAGGTCTCTTACTTTTTTTGAAAAAGGCGTAATTTCTACGCCTTCTCCTCTTGTTTGTACAGTTTGGTTGAGTTCTTCAAGTGAAGTTTTTAGATGTTTTAGTACCTCGCTACTATCTACCGCTTCGTCATTCAAATCTTTCAATAAACTTTCTATTTCTAATTGTTTTTTATCATCGTATTGTATTTCACCAACAAGTTTTCCTACATTGGATGTTCTAAATTTGAGGTCGTCTTCCAAATCTCTTTGTGCATCAATAAAATAAATAGGGATAAAGTTCATATCTGCTATCACATCATCTTCAGTGGCAGTTTCAGACTCCCAATCATTAATAATATACCGCCTTATCTTAGCTTCTTTTCTTGTATTGGAGTAATTAATTTGCGTTCTAAAGGCAAAAAAATTATTCCCCTCAGAATCTACATTTGCTTCATCACTAAACACAAAAGCCCAGTCATCGTCAAACTCTTGAACCCCGTTTGCAGGAATAATTTTTACATCAATTGTAATAATTCTTTCTTTTTTAGGCAGAGCCTTCCCGTTCTTCCCCACAAATAAATCATCTTGACTCCAAAACCTCCTATCGCCGTTAAAAGCCAATGACAAAGCTCTCAAAAAAGAGGTTTTGCCTGAATTATTTGCACCGACCAAAACGGTAATCGCGGCTAAATCAACTGATACATCTTTTAAGGAGCGAAAATTTTTAATCCGTACTTTTTCTATAAAAATTGACATGGGTATCTATGGTTTTTGAGTATTCTTTTGCAAGATAGTTTATTTTTATGAATAATTTTGATAATCAAAGCGGCACACTCACCCGAAATTTGGTTCCTTCCCCTTCTTCACTTTCAAATTTAATCGTACCATCCATGAGGTCGAGGTAGCGTTTGACGATATTCAGTCCTAAGCCCGTGCCTTGTATATTAGAGACATTGTTGGCGCGGAAAAAGCGGGTAAAAAGGTATTGTTGTTCATCGGCGGGGATGCCGATACCATTGTCTTTGACCGAAAAATGTATCGCTTTTTCGTCATTTGTTATTTTAAAAATAATCTTTTTCCCTTCGTCTGAATATTTAGAGGCATTGGAGAGGAGGTTAATCATCACATTGCGTATTGAGCGTTCGTCTCCATGTACATTTTCATTTTTTATATCATTAATAAAAACGACTTGTTGGTCTTTTTTTAAGGTCGTACCGATATGTTCGATGACCTCGCTACACAAATCTGTGAGATTAAAATCGTGGATTTGAGATTCTACTTTTCCTTCTTCGAGTTTGCTCAAAGAAAGGAAATCATTGAGGATGCCCGTGAGGTTTTTGACAGATTTTTTGATGCGATTGATGTGTTTATTGCGTTTTTCGATGGTGCCCGGTTCGGTGTATCGTGCAATGAGCGAAGCCGACGAAAGTATGGTACTCAAAGGCGTACGAAACTCATGCGAGGCAGTGGTCACGAAGCGAGATTTGAGTTCGCTCAGTTCGCGTTCTTTGTCAAGGGCTTGGATGAGTTCGAGTTCTTTGGCTTCGAGTTCGCGGTTGCTTTGGATGAGTTTATTGACCACGTTGGAGAGTTCTTCCGTACGTTCTGCGACACGCTGTTCGAGTTTATCATTTATTTCAAGGATGCGCTTTTCAGCGCGTTTTTGCTCTGTCAGGTCGTGTATGATGCCTGTAAATACTCTACCTGTACTCAGATGTACTTCACTGATTGCCAGTCGAAAAGGAAACTCCGTACCGTCTTTTCTCTTACCTCTCACCTCTCGTCCTATGCCGATAATTTTCTTTACGCCTGTACTTTTATAATTGTATAAATATTTGTCGTGGTCGGTTCGGTGGGGTTCGGGCATGAGCATATTGACTTTTTGCCCCATGATTTCGACAGCCGCATAACCAAATAGTTCCGCCGCCGCCGGATTGACGGTTTCTATCGTACCGCGCTCATCTATTGTAATCACACCATCAATGACTGTATTGAAAATGGCAGCATAGAGCCTATCTTGTTGTTGACCGTTCATTGATTAAGTTTAAGTTTAGGTACAAATTTAATAAAAAATTGAGAATCAAGTAACTATAATTAATATAATTAATTTATGACACCAAGTGACGAAGATCACTCGCCACATTGACCGACATCATTTCATATCTCTGCACAGGAATATACCTTTGCATTCGTAACTATTATTCACTCACACATAAAAATTTTATTATATTATGACACTTACAAAATGGAGAGAACCCAGAAGTTTACTTTCGGACATGTATGATGACTTTTTTGAGCCGAGATTTTCTACTTTACGTAGTACGCTTAACACCGGCTTGACCCTACCTGCCGTCAATACGAAAAAAACAGAGGCGGCTTACGAACTTGAAATTGCCGTACCCGGTATGGCAAAAGACGATTTTAATGTAGAAATAAACGACGATGTAATGACGATTTCGGTAGAAAAAGAGGATTCGGACGAAGAAACGACAGACGATTATACTCGCAAAGAGTTTAGTTACAGCTCGTTTCGCAGGTCGTTCACGATTCCTAAAAATGTAGACAGAGAAGCGATTGATGCCGCTTATGACAATGGCATTTTGCACGTCAAACTTCCTAAAAATGAGGAAGTTACAGAAAGTGGTGCTACGAAAGTTGCCGTTAATTAAATTCCAAATAACAACCACCAAATTCCAATTCAAGCACATAAATATATCTGTGACTTCTGTTGGAATTTGGTGCTTGATTATTTGAATTTAAAAATTTTGGGATTACAGGGACTTTCAAAGTATCGACGATTCTCAGCCGTTGATACATTTGATTGACTGCCGATGATGAGTCGGCAGTTTTTTTGTAATGACTATTTAGGGATGAAAAGATAATAAACGTTAGGGAAGAGGAAGAAAATAATCTAACCCAAATGAAGAAGTTATTTAGGGTAGATTATTTTCTTCCTCTTCCCTTATTATAATTCTTATTTTTCAAAATCAATAATTCACAAAAAAATTTCTCATCAATTGACAGCCGAAGCAGTCGTTAGTGAAAGAAATTAAATAAGATGTCCCATAATGCGAAGTATTTTTTTTGTCTAAGGATTTTTTGAAAGCCGCACATAGCCTTAGCTACAGCCTGTCCCGAACTCCGATTCGGGATAAGGATTTCAAAGGATTCTTAGACGGAAAAAAGACGAGTATAATGGCACATGTTATTTAATTTCTTTCACTTACGATATTTCCTCAAAAACTGACGTAAATCACTTTTCACTCTGACCACCCTCATTTTTTCCCACTTCAATTCATCGGATATTTGTAGCGTAATTAATTATTCAACTGATAAACTAAAAAATTATGAAAAAGGTTAATATCAATATACCACAACACAACGCTACCTTCGAACCCAACATGAATATTTCTGATATTGTTATCCGCTATGGCATTATGATGGGAATTGGAATAGCGGCAGTATTTCTCAAGATGCACATCTTGTTTTTCTTATGTACTTTCATACTTTGGGAAGGTATGATGGGTTGGTGTGTCGTGCATCATATTTTCGGTATCAATCGCCACTGTTCTAAATGATGAAATCATGTTGGATATAGAAATTTTAGGCGTGGGTGGTAAGCGGCAGCACAAACTGACAAAATTGCTTAATTCTATTTTGAAACAATTAGATATTGAAGCCAATTTAAATTATAACAATAATATAGAATCCATTTTGAAACGCAAGGTGCAAGAAGTTCCTGCCTTGTTTGTCAATGGTAAATGGATAGATATTAATGATGGTTTTGATGAAAAAAAAATTGCAGAAATAATTTCACAAACCCATAAAGTACAAGAGCTTATGAAAAAGATATTAGTACCAACTGACCTTTCCGATGTTGCCGGAAATGCTTATAAATATGCCATCCAACTGGCAAGTGAATTGGGTAGCAGCGTGGATGCCTTGCACGTATATCGCACGATGGCGGATGTACATGCGCCACTCATGCTCATTCGCCCCGACCAGCACAAAGGCACATACCCAAAGGCGTATATGAAGCCTTTTAGAGAAAAAGCAACTACCGAACTTACGCCCGAATTGACAGAATCTGTACCCACAAATTATGAATTGGAAATGGGTTTTCCGGCTTCGACTATCAGCCACCGCAGCAAGGATTACGATTTGATTGTGATGGGTAAAAAGGGAGAAAATAACCTCTCCGAAAAATTGTTTGGCGGCGTAGCAACGACTGTCGCAGCAGGCGCGAAATGCCCGATTTTATTGGTTCCTGAAGTAGCCGAATACCGCGCTATAAAACGCATTTTGTACGCTTACAACGCAAATGCGCTTGAAGCTGCACCTATTGATAGCGTGATGGCACTCGCTGAAAAATTCAAGGCACAAGTACATTTTGTACATGTCAATGTGGAGAAAAATAAAGCTTATAAGGTACAAGAACCGCTATTTGAACAGGTATTTAGCGGTGATAAGGAGCCTTCTATTCTCATTGAAATGGTGACACTTGAAGACAAGTCAATGGAACACGCCGTTGATAGATATGTAAAGGAAAATAATATTGATTTGGTGGTCATTTATTCGCATCGTAAAAATATTTTTGAACGATTGTTTTTGCAAAGTCACACACGAAATTTGGGCTACCAAAGTAAAATTCCTTTATTGGTTTTGCATGAATAAGTAGTGAGTAACGAGTAAATAATAAGTTTACGATTTCGACGAGATTATTTTGTCCTTAGTTTTCTTCTTGAAAGCGGGAGTTTATCGGGATAAATGACCGTTTTCGAGGAGGAAAATAAGGGCAAAAGAAGCCGTCCAAATCGTGAAGTTATTATTTACTCTTTACTTACTACTTAAAAGGTAGGAAACCAAGTAAGAGCGTGTTTTTAAAAGCGTAGAGAGAATTCATGAATTCTCTCTACGCTTTTAAATGTCCCGAATCAATAAATCGTCAGTTCCAAAAATCAATACCCAATTTTAGCTTTTTGCTGCGAAATTTCTTCCTCCAAAGCCACCATACGAATGGCAGTAACGGCGGCTTCTACGCCTTTATTTCCGTGTTTGCCTCCAGCGCGGTCTTTTGCTTGTTGTTCGTCATTTGGCGTTAGCAAACCGAAGATGCACGGAATATCTGTCATCAAAGAAAGCTGCATCAATGCAGAAGATACCGAACGGTTAATGTACTCATTATGAGCCGTTTCCCCCTTAATTACACAACCAATACAAATGACCACATCGGGTTTGTCGCACTTGATAGAGAGCTTCGCGCCCATCGGTAATTCAAACGCCCCCGGGACTTGGAGTGTGTGTATTTTTTCGGATTTCGCGCCATGCTTGATGAGCGTGTCGTACGCACCTTCGTACAGCGCATGTGTAATCTTCGGATTCCAATCAGACACCACAATTCCAAAAGTCATTTTCTCTGCCGAAGCGAGGTTTTTTTCGTCGTATTCCGAAAGATTTTTTAATGCACTTGCCATAGTTTTATAATTGATAATTGGTAGTTTAAGTAGTGAGAATTAATTCAATGTAAAATTTGTATTTTGTTCATTTTGAATTAAAATATCAAAGATATAGCAAAATAAGGAGTTTTTTCAACTTCAATCTCAATTTCAACTATATAATTTGGCTTTGCCAAATTGGGCAACAATATTACTAGACTCATATCTTGTGCAATATTAATAAAAAGTGTTAATTTAGAGATTCTCAATATAGGATTTGTGGCGGTACAAAGTCAATTGGACTAAGCACGTATAACGATGCAGCTCTCAAAGGGAATACCGCT
>Ga0209295_1000392_pt1 | contig 23562 bp, 19 predicted proteins | sample Porto_5metaG_FD_187428 | JGI IMG/M metagenome (GOLD analysis project Ga0209295, IMG submission 187428) | Marine algal microbial communities from Porto, Portugal - Porto_5 metaG (SPAdes) (version 2) | ecosystem: Host-associated > Algae > Red algae > Unclassified | place: Portugal: Porto... | reverse complement strand
TATTGTGCACATGATAATACTTGTATTGTTTATTTACTTAATGTAATAGCAAAAAATAGGACTACAATTTTAGAATAAATTCATAGTCCTATCCTTTCCTACATAAGTGGTTATGTGAATGTAGTTACATATTTTAATGAGATATTTGTTTATTACGATGGAAACGAGTTGAAAAATAAGAAATGAAATTTTTAAATCAATTATCAACTTTAATATATGCGCTTGTCAGTATAATTAGTGATTATTCATAATAGGTTTGAGTGGGCTTTTGTTGATAAAGATACAAACCTTCTCCATAAGTTTGTATATATTTGAATTTGCTTTGTAATGCCAATGCTACTAAAAACACATCTATCATGCAATAACTTGTATGTATACTAAACATAAAGATTAAAGATGAGAAGGAATATATTTGAATAAGTGCTAGTAAGGTCGCACTTATGATAACAAGTGGTGCTATCATGATAATTGTAAATTGCCATCGATGAAAACAAGTCTGAGAGAACTGTACAATAATTTTGTTTTTATCATATTTTAAAGATGGTTTTTCACCTTTAGAAAATATAATGAACAAAATACGATGAATAAACTCATGCAAAATAACTAGCACTGCGAAACCTACAAAGCCCAAAATAAGATTTATGACAAAATTTTGTTCAATGATATGCGTTGTTTGATAAGCCCATTTATAAGTAAATAGTATTGTAAATAGCGCCAATACAATTTGCAACAGAACAAATCGTTGGATTTGAAATTTATTGCCTGATAAATCTATTTTATGCACATTCACCCCTCCAGTTCTCTATTTTCAAAAACAGTATACAATTTTTATTATAGCTAAAAAAGACCTTTTTCAATAAAGTAAGTTGCTTGTAATACAATCTTAACAATCACTTCAAAATAATAATGAATTGATTTCTATTAAATTCACTCTTCATCTTTGCGTACAAATAATGCTACAGTCTCAATATGTGTTGTTTGTGGGAACATATCAACTGGTGTAATTTCTACTAACTCGTATTGTTCAGCCAATATTTGCGCATCTCTTTGTTGCGTTGAAGGGTTACATGATATATAAACAATCCTTTTCGGATTTAATTTTAAAAGAGTAGTTAAGAAAGTTTCATCGCATCCTTTTCTAGGTGGATCTACCATGACTACGTCAGGTTTAATCCCTTGTGATTTCCATGTTAAGATAACATCTTCTGCTTTTCCACATTCGAAAGTCGTATTTTTTAGTTGGTTTTTAGTCGCATTGTCTTCCGCATCTTTTATGGCTTGCGGAACAACTTCTACTCCATAAACATGCTTGGCTTGTGGTGCCATATATAGCCCAATCGTTCCTATACCACAATACGTATCCAATACTATTTCTTTTCCTGTTAATTGAGCATAGTTCAGAGCTTGCTGATAAAGTTTTTCAGTTTGTGATGAGTTAATTTGATAAAATGATAAATCAGAAATATGATAAATTACTTCACTTAATTGGTCTTCAATTTTATCTTTACCATATAAAGTCATTGATTGACGTCCCATAATAACATTAGAATGGCTATTGTTTATATTCTGTTTAATACTTGTTATATTTGGAAATTCTTTTTTCAGCTTGTTTACTAACAGTTCTGATTGTTTAAATGTTGCTCCATTTGTAACAAAGATAACCATCATTTCATCGGTATGATAACCAGTCCTTACTACTAAATGACGTATTAAACCTGTTTTCGCTTTTTCGTTATATATAGATATATTTAATTCATTGAGCCAGTACTTCACTCGATTCATTACTTCTTGATGTTGTTTATCTTGTATAAGACAACTATCCATATCTATAATGTCATGGCTACGTTGTCTATAGAATCCCATTATAACTTGATTGGAGTTACCTTGACCTACAGGAATTTGAGATTTATTACGGTAACGCCAAGGATTATCCATGCCAATCGTTTCCTTTATGGTGGTATTCTCAAAAGGGCCTTTTCTATGAAAAAGATTAACTACTTGTTCTCTTTTCATATCCAATTGTGCTCTATATGTCATATGTTGTAATTGACAACCACCACACTTTGCATAATAAATACAAGGCGGTGTCACTCTATCATCACTTTCACTTATGACCTCTATCAATTTTCCTATAGCAAAATTCTTTTTCACTTTAATTAATTTAAATTTAATTTCTTCATCAATTAAAGCATTAGGAATAAAAATTGGATATCGATCAACTTTAACAACTCCGTGTCCCTCATGAGTTAAATCAATAACCTTTCCCGTTTTAACATCGTTTTTCTTAAATGTTTCCAATTTTTCCCCTCCTACATACAAAAAGGTTAGGAATATAATGTGTGGCATTCCTAACCTTAAATTTGATGTCGTAATTAGTCGTAATAATTTCATTGCTTATCTGGCATAATATCAGGTATTGTATTATTTTCTAATAGTTCTTCGTTAAATACATCTTTAGGTGTGAAAATTTCTATGTGCTGTTCTAAATTAAGGAAATTTGCAGGTAATTTCCCACCGTATTCACCATCAACATTAAGTTGCATATCAGTAAATGATGAAATATTAATAGACTTCGCTTTAGCATAAATGACTTTAGGATGTTTTGTGTGCTCGCCTCGAGACGCTAATGTCATAATATGGCCCAATTCAGCAAGATTTGCTTTTTCTACAATAATTAACGTGAAATAACCGTCGTCAAGCTTCGCATCTGGAACTAATTTTTCAAAGCCAGCCATTGAATTCGTTAAACCTAGAAGGAATAGTAAAGCTTCTCCTTGGAAGATGTTATCATCATATTCGATACGTACATCTACCGCTTTCATTTGAGGTAACATTTCAAATCCTTTAATATAATACGCGAACGGTCCTACAATTGATTTCAACTTACTTGGTGTTTCGTAAGATACTTGTGTTAGTTTACCCCCTGCAGCTAGGTTAATGAAATAACGATTATTCATCTTTCCAATATCTACCTTGGTTGTATGACCATCAATAATTACATCAATCGCTCCCATTATATCGCTTGGTAAATGAAGCGCTCTTCCAAAGTCATTAACGGTTCCCATTGGTATTACACCTAATTTAGGACGATTGGGTTGCTCGGCGATTCCATTGACCACCTCATTTAACGTACCGTCACCTCCAGCTGCAATGAGTAAATCATATTCATTTTCTAGTGCTCTTTCAGCTTCAAAAGTGGCATCACCAATTTTTTCAGTTGCATATGCACTCGTTTCATAACCTGCTTTCTCAAGTTTAATCAGTGCATCTGGTAATACACGTTTAAAAAGTTCTTTTCCTGATGTTGGATTATATATAATTCTTGCACGTTTTCTCATAGTTAATCCCTCAAATTCATATACTCATTACTTATATTATATGATTTATACATCAGTTAAAAGTATTTATTTCCGATTTCTCTAAACTATTCGGTACAACAAAGGTGAAATATATGTAATTTTAAACATTAAGAAACTTAATACCTATACTTTTCAAAAGTAATAAAAGCTTCTAACAAAGTTCATATTCTTTGTTAGAAGCTTAAAGTATTATAATTTTCGAATTAACGGTTATCTAATTCTTGTTTTAATAGGCTATTAACTTTTTGTGGGTTAGCTTGACCTTTAGAAGCTTTCATAATTTGACCCACTAAGAATCCCATAGCTTTACCTTTACCATTTTTATAATCTTCTATTGATTGTGGATTATTATCTAAAGCATCAGTTACAAATTTAAGTAATGTTGCTTCATCAGAAATTTGTACTAAACCTTTATCTTCCATAATTTGTTTAGCATCTCCACCATTTTCAGCTAGTTCTGGAAAGACTTTTTTAGCGATTTTACTACTCATTGTTCCGTCTTCTATTAATTTAATCATACCAGCTAAATTTTCAGGTGTTAGTTGCGTATCTTTTAATTCAACTTGATTTTTATTAAGATACTCGTTAACACCGCCCATTAACCAGTTGGAAGTAAGTTTAACATCTGCACCATGGTCAATTGCGCCTTCAAAGAAATCAGACATTTCTTTAGTTAATGTTAATACATGCGCATCATATTCTGGAAGTCCAAGATCATTTACGTATTTAGCTTTACGTTCATCTGGTAATTCTGGAATTGTTTCTCTCACACGTGCTTTCCAATCTTCATCTACATACAATGGTACAATATCTGGTTCAGGGAAATATCTGTAATCATCTGAACCTTCTTTCACACGCATTAAAATTGTTTTACCAGTAGATTCATCAAATCGACGTGTTTCTTGACCAATCTCTCCACCATTTAATAATTCTTCTTCTTGACGTTTTTCTTCATATTCTAAACCTTTTTTAACATAGTTAAATGAGTTAAGGTTTTTCAATTCAGTTTTTGTACCAAATTCCTTTTGACCATATGGACGAAGTGAAATATTAGCATCACAACGTAGGGAGCCCTCTTCCATTTTACAATCAGATACACCCGTATATTGAATGATTGAACGTAGTTTTTCAAGGTAAGCATATGCTTCTTTAGGTGAACGAATATCGGGTTCAGATACAATTTCAATTAATGGTGTACCTTGACGGTTTAAGTCTACTAAAGAATATCCATCTTTATGTGTTGATTTACCTGCATCTTCTTCCATATGAAGACGTGTAATACCGATACGTTTTGTTTCTCCATCAACTTCAATATCAATATAGCCGTTTTCTCCAATAGGTTGATCAAACTGAGAAATTTGATATGCTTTTGGATTATCTGGATAGAAATAGTTTTTACGATCGAATTTAGAATTTGTAGCAATATCCATATTTAATGCCATTGAAGCTCTCATTGCCCAATCTACTGCACGTCTATTAACTACTGGTAACACACCTGGATAAGCTAAGTCGATAACATTTGTATTTGAATTTGGTTCAGCTCCAAAATGTGCTGGTGATGGAGAGAACATTTTTGAGTCCGTTTTTAACTCAACATGAACTTCAAGTCCGATTACTGTTTCAAAATGCATGATTTCCACTCCTTATAAATTTTCGTATGCGTCATGTAAGTTGTATTGTGTTTCAAATTGATAAGCGACACGATATAACGTTTTTTCATCAAAAGGTTTACCAATTAATTGCAAACCAATTGGGCGTCCGTTTGATTGTCCACAAGGAACTGAAATACCAGGTAAACCAGCAAGGTTAACTGGTGTAGTTAATAAGTCATTCGCATACATAGTTAAAGGATCATCAATTTCTTCGCCAATATTAAATGCTGTTGTAGGTGCTGTAGGTCCAACCACAACATCATAAGATTCAAATACTTTGTCAAAATCATTTTTAATTAACGTTCTAACTTTTTGAGATTTTTTATAGTATGCATCGTAATAACCTGAGCTTAAAGCAAAAGTACCTAAGAAGATACGTCTTTTGACTTCTTCACCAAAGCCTTCCGATCTGGACATTTTATATAATTCTTCTAACGATTGTGCTTCTTTAGAATGATATCCATATCTAATACCATCAAATCGAGCTAAGTTTGCTGAAGCCTCTGATGACGCAATAACATAATATGATGGAATACCATATTTTGTATTTGGTAATGAGACTTCGTCAACTTCAGCACCAAGTGATTTTAACGTTTCAACCGCTTCTTTTACAGAAGTCTTCACTTCTTCACTTACACCCTCACCTAAATATTCTTTAGGTAATGCAATTTTAAGACCTTTAATATCTTTACCAATATCAGAAGTAAAATCTACATCATCAACAGGTGCGCTTGTAGAATCATTCGCATCAACACCGGAAATTGCCTCAAGTACTAATGCGTTATCTTTAACATTACGCGTGATTGGTCCAATTTGATCTAAAGAAGAAGCAAATGCAACTAAACCAAAACGTGATACACGGCCATAAGTCGGTTTCATACCAACTACGCCACAATAAGATGCAGGTTGTCTAATAGAACCACCAGTGTCTGACCCTAAACTAAAAGGAACTAAACCTGCTGCAACTGCTGCTGCAGAACCACCTGAAGATCCACCTGGTACTGCTGTGTGATCGAAAGGATTTAATGTTTTCTTAAAATATGAAGTCTCTGTAGAGCCACCCATTGCAAACTCATCCATGTTTAATTTACCAATTAATACCGCGTTTTCATCATGTAGTTTGTTCATTACAGTGGATTCATAAATAGGTACAAACCCTTCTAACATTTTACTTGCACACGTAGTTTCTACATCTTTTGTGATGATATTATCTTTGATTCCCATTGGAATTCCAAATAGTTTACCATCCATTTGATCTTTAGCTTGTAATTCATCTAATTCTTCGGCTTTTTTTATTGCATTTTCTTTATCTAAAGCTAAGAATGACTTGATTGTTGGATCAGTTTCTTCAATAGCTGCGTATATATCTTTTACTACATCAGAAGGTTTAATTTCTTTATTTTTGATTAATTCAGTTAATTTTTCGATAGATTCAAAACGAATACTCATCTTAAGCGTCCTCCCCATTCATGATGGATGGCACTTTAAATTGACCATCTTCTGTTTCTTTCGCATTTTTCAATGCTAATTCTTGAGGAATGCCCTCGATTGCTTTATCGTCACGTAATACGTTTTGTAAATCTAATACGTGATAAGTTGGCTCAATACCTTCTGTATCGGCACTATCATTTTGTTTCGCAAAATCTAAAATACTTTCTAAAGTATTAGCCATTTCTTCTGTTTCTTCAGAAGAAATTTGAAGTCTAGCTAAATTAGCAATATGTTCAACTTCTTCACGTGTAACTTTAGTCATTAAATAAAAGCCTCCTTAATACTCATTCATCACCAAATTGTATCAAATTTCGAACCAAAAATCTAAATATTTATGAATAAGTTACTCAAAATAAACACTTGATATTTAAGGTGTTTAATAAACTTTTACATATGAATACCGCTAATTGTCATCTCTATGTCTTAAAATGATAGATGAATTAAATTTTAATTCTAATAATAATTTTGTACATATTTATGCAATAGATATTGATTAATCATAAAACACACTTAGAGTTAAACACCCTTTATCAAAGACTTTTAATACTACCATTAAAAGTTTTACTTTTCTGAACATTTAGTTACATTGTATAATATTACATGTATCTTATATCATTATTTAAAAAAGGGAGTGTTAATTATGTTTACATTAGGTACAGCTCTCAGTAATCAAATTGATGCAAATTGGCAGACTTACGTTATGATTATTGTCTATTTCTTAATCCTTCTAATTATCGGCTTCTATGGTTATCGACAAGCTACTGGAAACTTAAGTGAATTTATGTTGGGAGGGCGTAGTATCGGACCATATATCACAGCATTATCAGCTGGTGCCTCTGATATGTCTGGATGGATGATTATGGGACTTCCAGGTTCAGTTTACAGTACAGGTTTATCCGCCATTTGGATAACAATTGGATTAACCTTAGGTGCATACATTAATTATTTTGTTGTTGCTCCAAGACTACGTGTATTTACTGAGGTTGCGGGAGATGCTATTACACTCCCAGACTTTTTTAAAAATAGACTAGATGATAAGAAGAATATTATTAAAATTATTTCAGGATTGATTATTGTCGTTTTTTTCACTCTATATACGCATTCAGGTTTCGTTTCTGGCGGAAAACTCTTTGAAAGTGCATTTGGATTAAACTATCACGTAGGACTTTTGATAGTGGCTATTATAGTTATTTTTTACACTTTCTTTGGCGGCTATTTAGCTGTATCAATTACTGATTTTTTTCAAGGTGTGATTATGCTTATTGCTATGGTATTGGTACCTATCGTTGCAATGCTTAAACTCAACGGTTGGGATACATTTCATGATGTTGCTCAAATGAAACCTACAAACTTAGATTTATTTAGAGGAACCACTATTTTAGGCATTGTTTCATTATTTTCATGGGGACTCGGATATTTTGGTCAACCACATATTATAGTAAGATTTATGTCTATCAAATCACATAAATTACTACCAAAAGCCAGACGTCTGGGAATAAGTTGGATGGCAGTCGGTCTATTAGGAGCGATTGGTGTGGGATTAACAGGAATTTCATTTATATCTGAAAAGCATATTAAATTAGAAGATCCTGAAACACTATTTATTGTGATGAGTCAAATTTTATTTCATCCGCTTGTAGGTGGATTTTTATTAGCAGCCATCCTTGCTGCAATAATGAGTACTATCTCTTCACAATTACTAGTAACATCAAGTTCTTTAACTGAAGATTTCTATAAACTAATCAGAGGTTCAGATAAAGCATCATCACACCAAAAAGAGTTTGTTTTGATTGGACGATTATCAGTTTTACTTGTTGCGATAGTTGCTATTACGATTGCTTGGCATCCAAACGATACAATATTAAATTTAGTTGGTAATGCTTGGGCTGGCTTTGGAGCTGCTTTTAGTCCTTTAGTACTCTACTCTTTGTATTGGAAAGATTTAACACGTGCAGGAGCTATTAGTGGAATGGTAGCTGGTGCTGTAGTTGTTATTGTTTGGATTTCTTGGATTAAACCTTTGGCTACAATCAATGCATTCTTTGGTATGTATGAAATTATACCGGGTTTCATAGTTAGCGTATTGATTACGTACATCGTAAGTAAATTAACAAAAAAACCTGATGATGTTGTTATTGAAAATCTTAATAAAGTTAAACACATCGTTAAAGAATAAATGTACAATTATCAGACTATATCAACATTATAAAATTGATTAATTAAGTAACAATTAGAAGTATAATTTAAATACTTTTCTAATATACAGTGTCAATTTCTTTCATTCACTTAAGAAAATAGCTATGAAGAAATCTATCAATATAAATTTCTTCATAGCTAATTTTTTATATTTAAATTTATTGACGGCTCGAAAAATGAGTCAAAATCATCAATAATATCAAATTGCAAATATATTCCTTTGGTACTGAATTGACCAGTAAACTTAATTTGAATTCTATCCTATTCTTTTCTATACAATGAAATGGGTGTCATACTTCATAGGTAACTAATTATGATAAATATGAACTTGTGGTTCTTTATCGTCTTTAGTTTTACTAATTAGAGCACGTGGAGTATTTCCATCCTTGATTCTAATTTCATACTCATCTAGTTTATCAAAATACTTTTCGGCTTGCTCTGTAACATATTGTGTAATACCTATCGTTTCTGCCTGTCCGTAATAATCTATAGGCAGATCAACTGTAAGTTGTTTTGCTTTTTTATTTACGAATTTAACCTTACCAACTGCTTGTGTGAAGTTTGAAAAATACGATTGCAAATTATCATTAAACTGTTTAAAGTTATTATTCAGCGTTTCATCATAATCAGCTGCAGTTGACGAAGGAATTAAGGCTGCTTTTTCATTAATATTATCCCATGAGTTAATTTTAGTTTTACCCTCTTCAACTGTAGTACCAACTATAAATTCACCTGGTGTAATGGAATCTTGACTAGATTGTTTATAGATAGCAAAATGAATAGGAATATCTTTTAAATCACTATTCTCACGTAAACGAGAGAGCATTTCACTAGCCATCTGTTTACCTTGCTTTTCAATCTCTTTATCAGATAAATCTTTACTATATGTTTCGCCATCTTTCTCTTTTTTGTAATAATAAACACTATTCATGGCTAAACCAATTGTCATGCCTTTTATATTTTTACCTTTAGAATCACTGTTTCCATAAAAATCCTGCTCGAGTATATTTGAAAGATAGGCTGGAGAATTTTCAGCTATTTTCTCTTCATCTGTTTCACCATTGTGAGATGGATTGAGTCCAAGATTCTCATTAGCATTTTTGCTTTGCTTTTCTTTTTCGCTCATCTTGTCAATTTCTTTTTTTGTATATTTCGGATCTAAGTATGCATTAATCGTTTTTTTATCTAAATATTGTCCATCTTGATATAAATACTTATTTGTTGGAAAGATTTCTTTACTTAATTCTAGTAAACCACTTTCAAAATCTTCTCCATTATAACCATTTGCCATATTATCTTGTAATAATCCACGAGCCTGGCTTTCTTTAAAGGGCAATATAGTCCTATAGTTATCACCTTGAACTTTTTTATCAGTCGCTATTTGTTTCACTTGATTTTTATTATGGTTATCCTTATGTTCACTTTGTTCTTTATCTGATGAAGTTTGTTTATGTCCATCTCCGCAAGCCGTTAATAATAACAGTATCGACATGAGTAAAAATATTGTTCGCTTCATTCACGTACTCCTCTAATTATTAGATTCCATTTTGTTTTTCTATAAATGCTGCTTCAGTCCAAATTTCAGTACCGTACTTCTCAGCTTTGGCTAATTTAGACCCTGCATCTGCTCCAGCTATGACAATATCAGTACTTTTAGTCACGCTATTTGTAACTTTAGCACCTTGCATTTTCAACCATTCAGATGCTTCATTTCTCGTCATTTGCTCGAGTTTCCCTGTTAATACAATTGTTTTCCCACTAAAATCAGGATGACCTTCAATTTCAGTTGTTTTAATTCCTTTATAAGACATATTAACATTTTTATTACTTAATTTTTCAATTAATGAACGAATATCACTATTTTCGAGATATGTTACAACAGATTGTGCAAGTTTATCTCCAATATCTTGAATTTCAATTAATTCACTTTCTGTTACTTTAAAAAGTTGATCCATCGTTTCATATCGCTCAGCAAGTACTTGACTAGCTTTTACACCTAAATGTCTAATACCTAGTCCAAATAATAAATGCTCTAATGACTGTTCTTTAGATTTTTCTATTGCTAATAATAGATTATCAACTTTCTTCTTTCCCATCCTCTCTAATGGTAATAAATCTTCTTCTTTTAAATAGAAAATATCTGCGACATCTTTGATTAACTGATTTTCGTATAGCTGATGTATAATTTTAGTACCTAAGCCATCTATATTCATCGCTTGTCTTGAAACGAAATGTATAAGTCCTTCAATAAGCTGTGCCTGACATTTTGGATTAATACAACGTAAAGCAACTTCTCCTTCAATACGAACTAATTCATGTCCACAACTAGGACAATGTGTTGGCATATGATAAATTTCCGATTCGTTAGGTCGTCTATCTAAAATACTTTTTACAACTTCAGGGATGATGTCCCCGGCTTTTTTTATAACAACACTATCTCCGATACGTATATCTCTTTCATGTATTAAATCTTCATTATGAAGAGAGGCTCTTGAAACTGTAGTGCCAGCTACTTTTACAGGTTCTAGAATTGCAGTTGGTGTCACAACACCCGTACGTCCAATACTTAGTTCGATATCCAATAATTTTGTAATAACTTCTTCAGCTGGAAATTTATAAGCAATCGCCCATCTTGGAGATTTTTGCGTATAACCCATTTCCTCTTGTTGAGATAAATCGTTAACTTTTATAACAATACCATCAATATCGTATGATAAAGATTCCCTTTTACTTGTCCATTTCTCTATATAATTAAGTACGCCCTCAATATCTGATACTCGTTCACGTTCTTGGTTAGTTTTAAAACCTAATTGGTCCAACTCCTCTAGCGCTTCACTTTGTGTTGTTGCATTAAACTCGGTTAGGTCATTCACACTATATAAGAAGACACTTAACTTTCTTTTCGCAGCTAATTTAGAATCAAGTTGTCTTAACGAGCCAGCAGCAGCGTTTCGTGGATTTGCAAAAGGTTGTTCACCATTTTCTTCTTTTTCATTATTCAAATGAATGAATGAACGACGTGGCATATAAGCTTCCCCACGGACCTCAAAATTGAGAGGTTCTTTAATTTTTAGTGGTATAGCATGTATAGTTCTTAGATTTTCAGTTATATCCTCACCTGTCGTACCATCACCACGTGTAAGTCCTTGGACAAAACGGCCATTTTCATATTTGAGTGAAACAGCCAAACCATCTATTTTAAGTTCACACATGTATTCGACCTGACCAATACTATCACGAATACGTTGATCAAATTTTCTTAAATCTTCTTCATTAAACGCATTACCTAAACTTAACATCGGCGTGTCGTGATTTACTTTTTCAAAAGAAGACTGGGCTTCGCCACCCACACGCACTGTTGGAGAATCTGTCGATTTGAATTCTGGATATTTTTCTTCAATTTCAATCAGCTCATGTAATAACTTATCATACTCGCTGTCAGGCACTGAGGGATTATCTTGTACATAATATTCATAGCTATATTGATTCAACAAATCATGTAATTTTTCCACACGCTTTTTAACATCTTGCATCCCCTATGAGTCCTCCTTCTTTGTTATTGGTGCGAACTGAGCTAATAATCGTTTTGGACCTTCTGATTTAAATATAATATCCAACTCTACAGATCCGTTTTTTTCATTCACGTTACTAACCATCCCTTCACCCCATGCTTTATGCATAACTTTATCTCCTACTTTCCAATCAGATGAGGAACTTTGTTTTTTAGTTGATGTCGTACGCTTACTAAACCCTCTTTTAGGTTGAGATTTAGGAGATATAGTTTGTCTTTTTTGACCGGTATGACTATCAAGTAGGTCTTCTGGGATTTCTTTTAAAAATCGAGATGGCATATTTGATTGAGAACGACCAAACAACATTCTGGTCGTTGCATTTGTGATATAAAGCAACTCTTCTGCTCGTGTAATTGCTACATAACAAATACGACGTTCCTCTTCCATTTCATGATCATCTTCACTTTTAATTGCTCTTATATGCGGGAACAACGACTCTTCCATTCCCATAATAAAAACTATAGGAAATTCAAGACCTTTTGCTGAATGCATTGTCATCAATGTAACACCATTCTGTGTATCTGCTTCGTCAATATCAGCAACTAATGATAAATCTGTTAGAAAATTAATAAGCGATTGTTCCTCTAAAGGTGTATTTTCCTCATAATCTTTAGGTACAGACATAAATTCATCTAAGTTTTCTAATCGACTTCGTGATTCAATACTTTGTTCTCGATCAAGCATGTCTTTATAGCCTGATTTTTGTAGTACTTCATCTACGATTTCACTAATTTCGAGAAATTCTTGTTCTTTGATTAAATTTTGAATCATTTCATAAAAGCTGATACATTCTTGAGTAACCTTTTTAGAGAGACCTATAAAATCTACCTCAGCCAGTGCGTCAAACATACTTATATTATTTTGAAGTGCATAGGTTTGGATTTTTTCAACAGATGAAGGTCCAATACCACGTTTAGGCACGTTAATAATACGTTGCAAACTAATATCATCATTGCTATTAGCAATAACCCTTAAATAACTAAGTAAATCTTTAATTTCTTTACGGTCGTAGAATTTTTGACCTCCAACCATTGTATAAGGAATATTTGATTTCATAAATGTTTCCTCAAGTACACGTGATTGGGCATTTGTTCTATATAATATAGCCATTTCACTATATTTTTTACCACCGCGTTGATGCTTCATTATTTCTTTAACAACGTATTCTGCTTCATCTCTTTCAGTCATAGCTTCATAATACTGAATTTTGTCTCCTCCAGAATTTGCAGTCCATAGACCTTTAGGTTTTCGTTCAGAATTATGTTTTATAACTTCATTTGCAGCATTTAAAATATTCTTAGTTGAACGATAGTTCTGTTCGAGGAAAATTGTCTTTGCTTCAGGATAGTCCTCTTCAAAAGATAAAATATTTTGTATATCAGCTCCTCTCCAACCATAAATAGATTGGTCAGAATCACCAACAACACATAAATTTTTAAATTTGTTTGCTAATAGTTTTACTAAAGTATATTGTGCTTTATTAGTATCTTGATACTCATCTACATGTATATATTGAAATTTATTTTGATAGTATTCTAGAGTTTCGGGTACTCGTTCAAATAAATTAATAGTTGTCATAATTAAATCATCAAAGTCGAGTGCTTCATTACGTGATAACTGTCTTTGATAACCTTTGTATACCGTTGCAACCATTTGAGAGTGAAAATCATTCGCCTCTTTTTGAGCATCCTCAGGTGTTTTTAATTCATTTTTTAAATTGCTAATTGCACCAATAAACATACGCGGCTCAAATCGTTTACTGTCAATATTTTCACTTTTCAATACATCTTTAATCACTGATTTTTGATCTGTAGGATCAATGATAGTGAAATTTCTTTCAATGCCAATACGATCAGCATCTCTTCTCAGAATTCTTACACACATGGAGTGAAAAGTGGACATCCAAATCACTTGCGCTTCTTCTCCCACAAGATGTTCTACACGTGCCTTCATTTCTTTAGCTGCTTTATTTGTAAACGTAATAGCTAAAATATTATAAGGTGATACATCTTTTTCATCTAATAAATACGCAATGCGATGTGTTAACACACGTGTCTTTCCTGATCCAGCACCTGCCATAATAAGTAATGGCCCTTCTGTTGTTCTAACCGCTTCACTTTGCTCTGAATTCATATTTTTTACTAGCGCATTCATTTATTAGACTCCTTTATCTTTACAGTTTTTAATGCTTTTTTAATATCGTTATATATAATATCGCCAACAACAATGGTATCCGCAATGTTAGACATTTCTTTAGCTTTGTCAATGTTTGTTATACCACCGCCATAAAATAATTGCGTATGTTGAAGCATATTTGCAATCGCTCTAACCTTATCAACATCTCCATATGTGCCACTATATTCTACATACATAATTGGAAATCGATATAATTCTTCTGCCATTTGTGCATATGCTTCGACGTCTTCTATATCTAATTGAGTATAAGCTTTGGTAATTTTTGCAACTTTACTATTCGCGTTTAGAACGACATATCCCTCGAAAAAAACTTCATCAAAATTAATCACATGTCCATATTTTTTAAGGGCTTCTAGCAAAATTTCGTTATGATATTTTGTATCCTTACTATTCATGACTGTTGGAATAAAATAGAAATCAAAACCAGGCATCACACTTTCTACATTCGAAACTTCTAAGACAAGTGGTAAAGGATAACGTCTTACTCTACTCATTAAATGAATAACATTATCTTCTGTTACATCATCTGTCCCACCAATAATTATTGCATCAGTGTTAGACATACACAGTGCCTCTAAATCTTCATCCGAAATTGATTTAGCCGGATCTAATTTAAACATATGTTTCCACTTGGTTATGTCGTACATTTTATGAAACTCCTTTATTTAACATACCCTAAATTATAGCATTTTTAAGTTTTAAGTTCTAAAGACTAAATAAGTTAATCATATATGATTTTAAGTCATATTTAATTTAACATATGCTTTAAGCAAAAATGAGTATCTTGCTATTGAATTCAATAACTAGATACAGTGTAGATTCGTTATAATAGTTCACACAGAATGCTTAAATTAATTATCTTTAAAAATTTAGCTTCATTAAAAAATAGCTTTGAAAGATTTCAATAAATCTTTCAAAGCTATTAATGTATTAAATGAAACACTGAAATCAGACGAAAGTGTATGCATTCTTATGCCTTTGTTTCAATATTTAGTCTATTCAAAATCATTGTATAAGCATCATTACCCCATTGTAACGAACGCTTTACTCTAGAAATCGTTGCAGTTGATGCACCAGACTCTTCTTCAATAGTTGCGTAAGTATAACCTTGTTTAATCATTTTAGCAACTTGAAGTCTCTGAGATAATGACTGTATTTCATTTACAGTACATAAATCATCGAAAAACTGATAACATTCTTCTCTGTTTTCTAGTGCTAAGATCGCATCAAATAATTCATCTAATGACTGACCTCTTAATTTTTCAATTTGCATCTCGAACAACCCCTATACAAATATTCTCTCATTATTTTAACTTACTAATTCGTTAAAGTGTAGTAGTTTCATGAAAAATGTATAGGAAATTAGAATCATTTGTCTTGTATTAAATTTGATTTAATTAAGATAAACCAGCACGTGCGAATATAGTGTCGACCTGATTAAGATGATGTTTAGGATCGAAGCAATCATCTAATTCTTCAGTTGATAGAACGTCAGTTATAGATGAATCTTGTTCAATTAGCTCTCTAAATGGTGTTTTTGTTTCCCAAGATTCCATTGCTTTAGGTTGAACTTTATCATAAGCTTCTTCACGTACCATGCCTTTATTAATTAATGCTAGTAGTACACGTTGTGAGAAGATTAAACCATACGTCTTATCAATATTATTTCTCATATTATCTTCATAAACTGTAAGTCGATCAACAATATTCGTAAATCGATTAAGTGCATAATCTAGAGCAATTGTCACATCAGGTAACATGATACGTTCTGCAGAAGAATGAGAGATATCTCTTTCATGCCATAAAGGAATATTCTCGTAGGCAGTAGTAATATACCCTCGAATCACACGAGATATACCTGTAATATTTTCAGAACCAATTGGATTTCTTTTATGTGGCATAGCTGATGATCCTTTTTGTCCTTTTGCAAATGCCTCTTCGACTTCTCTAGTTTCGGTTTTTTGTAAATTACGAATTTCTACTGCAAATTTTTCCATTGATGTAGCAATCAGTGCTAATGTAGCAATGTAATAAGCATGACGATCTCTTTGTAATGTTTGTGTAGAAACAGCTGCAGTGTCTATTCCTAAATGTTCACATACGTAAGCCTCAATTTCAGGTGGAATATTGGCAAATGTTCCTACTGCTCCACTCATTTTCCCTACTTCTATTTCTTTACGCACTTCTTTAAAACGCTTAAGATTACGTTTCATTTCAGTATACCAAAGTGCCATTTTCACGCCAAAAGTTGTAGGCTCAGCATGAACACCATGTGTACGCCCCATCATCAATGTATACTGATATTTTTTAGCTTTGGCAGCTAATACATCTATAAATCTTTCTAAATCTTTTTCAAGGATTTCATTTGCCTGTTTAATTACATAGCTTAAGGCAGTGTCAACTACATCAGTGGAAGTTAATCCATAATGTACCCACTTACGTTCATCACCTAAAGTTTCAGAAACTTGGCGTGTAAATGCAACTACATCGTGTCGTGTTTCTTGCTCAATTTCTTTAGCGCGTTCAACATTTACCTTGGCATTTTCACGAATTTTTTTTACATCTTCTTTAGGAATATAACCTAACTCACTCCATGCTTCACACGCTAGAATCTCTACTTCTAACCATGCTTCATAGCGATTTTGGTCTGTCCAAATACTAGACATTTCATCTCTTGAATAACGTTCTATCATTCTTTGTAAACTCCTATCGTATGTATTATAGCTCCTACAAAAACTGTACATTATCACATTTTTCATAAGAAAAGTTCGTTTCTAAGCTTTCATCTATAGTTTAACAGAACTTGATTAAAATGTATAAGTGTTTATCTAGTTATTACTATTTTATTTGAATCAATCTAGAAACACAATCTAGTAAAAACTATAATAAGATGTAAAATAATTCTTTATTTAATTCTTAGTGTAAAATTTCTAGAGCAACACTTTTCAGTTAAATCACCAAGTGTCTAAAAGCAATTGATATAAGACTAGCATTACTATTAATATCAGTAATCAATGCATAAAAATACCTAGGACAATAGTGGATGTCCTAGGCTTTATTATTCTATAGTTAATCATATTTATTGGATTAACGCACCTACAAATATAATATCCTGTTTTAAAATCTCTATACTGCCATCTTTGTTCTCTTTATAAACTGGTTTCTCAATACGACGTATTGGCATAAATCCTTCTTTTTTCATTCTGTCGAGACAATCTGCAATTGTTTCTTGATCTTCAACTCTAAACTTTTTGCTCATTTGAGCTACCACCTACTATTTCTTCGTGATCTACTACAACTTCCAATTGCTCTGGTTCATAAGCTTTCAGTTTACGTTTACGTACACCCTTAACCCAGAATCCTCCGTGAATATTTCTTGGTTCATACGCTATAATAAATGCCTTAGGATCTAAGTTCTTTACAGTATTCATTAACTTTAATTCATATTTTCTTGGTGTTAATATTTGCATTACCATTCGACTTCCGTCTCTACCAAATGCTTCGTAGTGGGTAACACCATATCCTAAATTTCTTAATTCATTTGGTAAATCTAACTCATATTCCGATGAAGTAACATTGACAACTGTATAACCCAACGCAAGTTTTTCCTCGATTTTCATTCCTACTATAATACCGACGGAGAACCCTAATGCATAAGCAAAAATATTTTGAATTTGGTCTAAGCTAGACATTACTAACCCTAAACCAACGACATAAACTAAGACCTCCATAAAACTAACTACTGCTGCAACATAACGATAACCTTTCAAAGTCAATATCGTTCTCATTGTTAAAAATGTGACATAACATACATTAATTATAAAAATTGCTAAGACCATTAACCATGGATTTTGAGCAATTGCTGACATATTATTCCTCTTTTCTTACTTTTAAATCCAGATTATTTTATCAGTCGCCAATCATTTTGTCACTTATAAATTTTTCATTTATTATTTTTAGGCCATGAGTATCGTGTATAAGCAAGTTCACGCTTATGTGCATTTCTAACATAATATTTTTCGATTGTTTCCCGAGCAGTTGCAGGAATTTCTTTACCTTCTAAATAATCATCAATATCATGATAAGATACGCCTAGTGCCTCCTCGTCTGGTAACTGAGGTTTATCATCTTCTAAATCAGCTGTTGGCACTTTTTCATAAAGGTGTTTAGGTGCTCCTAGATAAGCTAGTAATTGTTTACCTTGTCTTTTATTTAACCCAAAGATAGGTGCAATGTCCGCAGCACCATCTCCATATTTAGTGTAAAATCCTGTAATATTTTCGGCAGAGTGATCAGTTCCTAAAACTATACCTTGAGTATTAGAAGCAATTGAAAATTGAACTTTCATTCGTTCACGTGCTTTTTCATTACCTTTTTGAAAATCAGTAAGTTTGATGCCTGCTTCACTAAGTGATTGAACACTCTGATCAACTGCTGGTTTAATATTAACTGTATACGTTGTGTCAGGATTAATAAACTCAAGTGCATCTTCTACTTCATTAGCGTCTTGTTGCACACCATAAGGTAATTTCACTGCTATAAATTTACAGTTACGTCCCTCTTCCTTCAATTCATTTACTGCTAATTGTGCTAACTTACCTGTTAGAGTGGAGTCTTGACCGCCTGATATTCCAAGAACAAGAGTTTGTATAAATGAATGTGATTTTACATACGCTTTAATAAATTGCTTAATTTCTTGGATTTCCTTCACACTGTCAATTTGTTTTTTTACTTTCATTTCATTAACTACAACATCTTGCAATTTACTCATTTTCATCCTCCATCTCTTTAACGTGTTCAGCAACTTCAAAAATACGCTTATGCTTATTTTCCCAACATTTAGTGCTTAAATCTACTGGATAATCTTGCGGGTTAAGATATCGTTTATTTTCTTCCCATAAAATATTTAGATTATTTTTAAGATAGTCCTGAGCTTCAAATTCATCTGGAAGATTGTATACAAGTTTGCCATTTTCAAAAATAGATTGATGTAGATTAACAGCTTTAAATGATTTAATAAACTTCATTTTATAAGTGTGAACAGGATGGAACATTTTCAATGGAAATTCGTCATTAGGATTTTCACCTTCAAGCGTGATATAGTCGCCCTCAGCCTTGCCTGTTTTGTTATTAATGATACGATAAACATTTTTTTTGCCTGGTGTAGTGACTTTCTCAGCATTATTTGATAATTTAATGCGATCACTCATTGTGCCATCATCTGTTTCAATAGAAACTAATTTATAAACTGCACCTAAAGCTGGTTGATCATATCCTGTAATGAGTTTTGTACCTACTCCCCATGCGTCAACTTTAGCGCCTTGTGCTTTTAAACTTGTAATAGTCTGCTCATCTAAATCATTTGATGCGATAATTTTAGCTTCTGTAAAACCTGCCTCATCTAACATTCTACGGGCTTCTTTAGATAGATACGCAATATCACCAGAATCTAATCTGATACCTATAAAATTAATAGTATCTCCCAACTCTTTCGCAACCTTAATTGCGGTTGGTACTCCTGATTTTAAAGTATGGAAAGTATCAACTAAGAACACACAATTTTTATGTCGCTCAGCATACTTTTTGAATGCTATGTACTCATCACCATATGTTTGTACTAGTGCGTGTGCATGTGTGCCAGATACAGGTATATTAAAAAGTTTTCCTGCTCTAACATTACTTGTCGAATCAAACCCTCCAATAAAGGCTGCTCTAGCACCCCACAGTGCAGCATCGATCTCTTGAGCTCTTCTTGTACCAAATTCCATCAAACTGTCATGAGTTGCTATTTGACGAATTCGACTGGCTTTAGTTGCAATTAATGTTTGGAAATTAATGATATTTAACAAAATAGTTTCAATAAGTTGTGCTTGGATTAAAGGGGCTTCAACTCTTAATAATGGCTCGTTGCCAAAACAAATTTCACCTTCTTGCATAGATTTAATATTCCCAGTAAATTTCAAATCTTTTAGGTAGTTTAGAAAATCTTCTTTATAACCTATCGATTTTAAATATGTGATATCTTCATTTGTAAACCCAAAGTTTTCGATGAAATTCACAACGCGTTTCAATCCGTTAAATACCGCATATCCACTATTAAATGGCATTTTTCTAAAATACAAATCAAACACTGCTATTCTTTCATGGATACCATCATTCCAGTAGCTTTCAGCCATATTAATTTGATATAAATCATTGTGTAACATTAAGCTATCGTCGTTATATTGGTACACATTAACCTCTCCAATCGACCTAAATATTTACAATTAGTTTATCATATTTCATATATAGTAGGTACTTGCATGTTTGATTTACATTTAATTCTTAATAAATTCTAATATAGTGTCGACAAATTTATGACAATTCCTTATATTATTCAAGAAACAGTACATGCTCACGTATAATGACGATTGAGGTGTTTTAAATGCTAATAGATAAAGCAAAATCATTTATTCAGACCATGTATAGCGAATTAAAATATAATGCTAATGAAATTGAAAATAGAATGAAAGAGATTGAGCAAGAAATTAACTTGACTGGTAGTTACACACATACTTATGAAGAATTATCTTACGGTGCAAAAATGGCATGGAGAAACTCAAATCGTTGTATTGGTAGATTTTTTTGGGATTCTTTAAATGTTAAAGATGCCCGAGATGTATGTGACGAAAAAGAATTTATAAAATTTATACATACACATATTAAAGAAGCTACAAACGGTGGAAAAATCAAACCATATATTACAATTTTTAGTCCTGAAGATACACCTAAAATTTATAATAATCAATTGATTCGTTATGCTGGTTATGAAAATGCTGGCGATCCATCTGAAAAAAAGGTTACTCGTTTGGCTGAACATCTAGGTTGGAAAGGTAAAGGTTCAAATTTTGATATTTTACCTCTGATTTATCAATTGCCTAACGACACTATAAAAATACACGAACTTCCAAAAGATATTGTAAAAGAAGTTTCTATACATCATGAACACTATCCCAAGCTTTCAAAATTAGGTTTAAAATGGTATGCAGTACCTATTATTTCAAATATGGATTTAAAAATCGGTGGTATTACTTACCCTACAGCACCTTTTAATGGATGGTATATGGTAACCGAAATTGCTGTACGTAATTTCACAGACACCTATCGTTATAATCTTTTAGAAAAAGTTGCAGAAGCTTTTGAATTTGATACACTTAAAAATAATTCATTTAATAAAGATCGAGCACTCGTAGAGTTAAATCATGCTGTGTATCATTCATTTAAAGCTGATGGTGTTTCTATTGTTGACCACTTAACTGCAGCGAAGCAATTTGAAATGTTTGAACGAAATGAACATCAACAAAACAGAGATGTTACTGGTAAGTGGTCTTGGCTGGCACCTCCACTTTCACCAACTTTAACTTCTAACTATCATCATGGATATGATAATACAATGCATCATACGAATTTCTTCTATAAAAAAGAAGAACCTATGAAGTGCCCTTTCCATTAATTTAAACGAGGTGGCATAATGCATTTATATTATCTAGGACCTAAAGGAACTTTTTCATATCTAGCCGCTAAGCAATTTGAATCACATGAACAGTATGACTTCATTCCATTATCTAACTTGCATGAAGTCATTCAATCCGTATCTAAAGATAAACAGGCTGTAGGAATTGTCCCTATTGAAAACTCTATTGAAGGTACTATCAACATCGTGGCAGATTCATTAGCACATCATGATGTATACGCACATGGTGAAATTCAACTAGATATAGATTTTTCACTTTACGGTCATAATTCAAATTCACTTGATGATATTCATAAAGTATATTCAATTGCTCCAGCAATCAGTCAAACAATAAACTATATTCATCGTCAACAGTTTGACTATGATTATGTAGATAGCACTATTCAAAGCCTTAACATGATAAAAGATGGTATTGGAGCAATAGCTCCTCTTGGGAGTGGGGAAACTTATGGTTACCATACTTTAGATCAACATATACAAGATTATCCTCATAATGTAACTAGATTTTTAGTAGTAAAAAATCATACTCATTTTATTGAACATCCAAACACTACTATCTTTCTTATCACGCCTAAGTATGATAAGCCAGGACTTTTAGCCAGTGTTTTAAATACTTTTACTTTATTCAACATAAATTTATCGTGGATTGAATCTAGACCACTTAAAACTCAATTAGGAATGTATCATTTTTATGTTCAAGCCGATACTGCTATAAATAATGATGTGAATAAAATTATTTCAATTTTAGAGACTTTGGATTTTCAAGTTAAAATCATAGGCGCTTTTAACAAGAAAAACTAACTTTACATGATTGATAAAAATTCTTGAAAGCACTATATTTTTTACAATTCCATAAAGTTAAAAGGCTAGGACATAATTCCTAGCAAAATAACCCGTAAATGAGTTTTTTATAAATTCATTTACGGGCTTCTTTATTTACAATACTTCGTATTGTTGGATTGATTTCTTAGGGGACAGCTTCATCCTGTAGTCTTCAGCTTGTCCTGTTCCCTCAAGAGTCTCTCCAAAATACTTTGTGTTTATATGTCATTTTACATTGAAATCCTTAAAAAATTAGGCCCTTTCGTATAATTTAATAAATACCACTAAACTAAATTAACAAGGTGCCTAATGTAAAAAGAATATAATATGGCTCAACTTACTTTACCAAAGGAAACTTCAGTTCTTATCGCCACAAATGATATTTTAGAAACAATTCCTAAGACTGAATTCGATGAATTCAGTCATCATCGTGGTGCAACATCTTTTCTTGTCACATTTTCTATACTAATCGTGTGAATATGTGCTGGTCACCAAGTTCTATCAAAATTTCGTTAATCATTTTACCAATTAACGATTGTACTCTTATATTTTTACTAAATCATTCAATGATTAATATATTTCTGAATCTTTAATTACTGATATTTTTCACATCAATACTCTTGATTTTGATTTTAGTTTGTTCCTGATTTAAAGTAAGTCCATTAATATTTTCTAAATGTATTGATTGTGAAGCATCTTCAAATTGATTTGCCGCTATAAAAACGTGTTGATGTCGGACGTTATGATAACTTCTAATATGA
>Ga0209295_1000387_pt1 | contig 23889 bp, 22 predicted proteins | sample Porto_5metaG_FD_187428 | JGI IMG/M metagenome (GOLD analysis project Ga0209295, IMG submission 187428) | Marine algal microbial communities from Porto, Portugal - Porto_5 metaG (SPAdes) (version 2) | ecosystem: Host-associated > Algae > Red algae > Unclassified | place: Portugal: Porto... | reverse complement strand
GCGACGCAAAACATCAAGAAAATGGCCCTCTTGCTTAGCAAAAGGGCCTAAAAATCAACTGGAAACCCATGTATTTCTGACTCGCCAATAGCCAGTCACATACAAAATGAGTTTCTCAACAAGCTGAAAAAAGAGACGGCCTGAGCCGTCTCTTTTTCATTATCGCTCTCTACTCCAGTTTCTTCAATTGCTTGGTCAATTCCACAAAGTGCCGATCCAATTCTGCGTAGCCTGGGGTTGTCGGCTGCATAAAGCTAAGTTTGCCGAGTACGGCTTGACGCTCCGTCTCGAGTTTCAGCCGAAGTTCACCACTGCTGCCAAGCGCTTCTTTTGGCGGCGCTTCCCCGAGCTGCTTGCAAATCGTTCCGCCTTCAAACACCAGTTTGCCATCCGTCGCCTTGTCGAGCAAATAGCGGTCATGCGATACGACGAGAAGCGTGCCTCGGTAGTCCGCCAAAGTCGATTCCAATTGTTCGCGCGACGGCAAATCCAAATGATTGGTCGGCTCATCAAGCAATAAGGCGTCTTTGTCCTCCAAGATGAATTTCATCAATTTGCATTTGACCCGCTCGCCCATGCTCATCTCCCGAATCGGCTCCAGCCATTGCTCTTTACGGAAGCCTAAATGCTTCAATAGATTCTGCACACGCCCCCGCTCTTTGAACGTGAATTGTTCAAACAATTCGGCAGGCGTCAGGTCGAGCGGCAAATCAAAGACATCTTGCGTCAAATAGCCGATGGACGCGGATGGTGATAACCACAGCTCCCCATCGCTCACTGGCTCTCCGCCCGCCAGCATTTTCAAAAACGTCGTCTTGCCGCTGCCGTTTGCGCCGACCACCGCGATTTTCTCCCCGTGCTGGACTGTAAACGAAGCGTTCTTGAATAATGGCATGTCCCCGAAGGATTTTCCTAGCTTCTTCACTTCCAAAAAGCGTTTGCCGGCTTTCGGGTTGGCCTGGAAAGCGAAGTCCACCGCGTATTCCGGTTCAACAGCATCGACCGCCGCGTTCGCCAATTCCTTCTCCAGGCGTTTTTGCTTCGATTTCACTTGCGCGTCCATGCTTTTGGCTTTGGCCCGGTAGTATTCCTTATAGCCTTCCTGCTTGGTGGAATTGGCATGTGCCGATTCAGACCACGAGGATAACTGCTTCATCTGGTTTTCGATGCGTTCGATGCGTTTTTGCTGTGTGTCATAAGCGTGCTGCTGGCTTTTGCGCTGTTGTTCGCGGAATTCCATATAATCGCTGTAATTGCCGTTGTGGCTGTGGACCTTGCCGTTTTCGATCGACCAGATCTTCGTCGCGATGTGATCGAGGAAATAGCGGTCGTGCGAGACGATCGCGATGGCACCCGGATAAATGTTTAATTCGCGCAGCAAATATTCTGTGCCCTGTGCATCCAAATGATTGGTCGGCTCATCCAATAACAAGAGGTCCGCTGGCTGTGCCAAACCTTTCGCGAGCCTCGCTTTCAGTTTTTCGCCTCCGCTCAATTGGGCGAAATCACGAAGCGGGACTTGCCATCTGTTCAATAGAGCTTGTTCCGCTGCCGTCACGTCCTCAAAAGCGTAATCCGGCAATTCCTGTTCGACTGCACATACGCTCACGCCCGGCGCACCTTGAATCAGCTGTCCACTGGCCGGTGCGATGTCCCCGGCAATCAGCCGCAAAAGCGTCGTTTTTCCGGCACCGTTTTTTCCGATGATGCCGATGCGGTCGCCGCTCATGATGTTCGCAGTCACGTTTTCGAATAATGGTTGTTGTTCGATTTCTACCGATACGTCCAGTAATTTTATTAGTTCTGTCATACAGAACCACCCCTTCTCGTTTTGACAGGGAGAATTAAAAAAATCCTCCCAAATCTAAATTTGGAAGGATTAGCCAGTACATTTTGAGTGCGCCAAATAAACAGCAACACCTTATGGATGAAATGGGCAGACTAATCCTATGTTTTCGCCTTCGAAAATAACTATTTCAAATGACTAAAAATATAGGTTAGTTACGCATTGTCCACCCATCAACTCGTTTCGTTTCAGAATTAAGTTGATTTTATCATCCAAAAACTTTGTGTGCAACCGGGCCAGCCGGAATTACGCAACGCTTTGTTCGCGCTTTTTCTTGATGCTGACGAGTGCGCCGACTGCTACGATCGCAAGAAGGACGCTCCAGAAAATCAATTTCCATTCCGTCGAGTGGGCAAATTCGTATGGCAAGATGCCGACGCCTTTGTGTCCAAGCGTCAACACGGTCAATTTGACACCGACCCAGCCGACGACGACGAACGCGGTCGTTTCAAGCTGCGGGTAATTCGACAATAGCTTGACGAATTTATGTGCCGCAAAACGCATGATAACGAGTCCGATCAAGCCACCAGCAAGCATGACGGCGAACTGTCCGCCGTTGATGCCGCCGATTTCCATAGTGCCAAGATGCGGCAAAGTGATTGCAAGCGCAACCGCTGCAAGCATTGAGTCGACTGCGAACGCGATATCCGCAAGCTCCACTTTCAATACAGTCATCCAGAAGCCAGAACCTTTTGTCTGTTCCGGCTCAACCGAATGTTCTTTGCCTTTTCGCTGATCGTAAATATGCTTAAACGCGATGAACAAGAGATACGCTGCACCGAGTGCCTGGATCTGCCAAACATCGACGAGCAAAGTAATCATGAATAAGGCCGCAAAACGGAACACGAACGCCCCGAGTAACCCGTAGAACAAAGCTTTCTTCTGTTGCGCTTTCGGCAAGTGCTTGACCATGACCGCCATGACGACGGCATTGTCCGCAGCAAGCAAACCTTCAAGTGCCACTAAGACGAGCAGCACCCATGCATACTCCAATAATATTGCTTCCACTGAAAAAAACCTCCTTGATTTTGACAACAAAAAAGACCTCTGCCTATAGAAGGCAAAGGTCTTGCTAAGCAAAATAATTTTGCTATCACAACCGATGGATACGATCCATGTAATGACGACTGTGAAATAGGTTTCCCCATAGCTACTCCCCTTTGACGTGATGTCAAGGTCTATTGAGTTGTTAAAAAAAGTATAGCACAAAAAAACAAAAAAGCTACTACATAATATCGCCAAATTTCAGGATTGTTTATCCATTATTCTCCTGAATATTTTGCAGATTCCTGTCATTAATATGGTATTATACTTCTTAATCACTGAAGGAGGGGAAACCATTGGGAAGGGACTAGCGAAAATTCTTTACACACTCAAACGAATCATCCGCTTTAAACCGTTTTGCATGAATAGCTGCACCCGTGCGGACCGCCTCATTTCAACGAACGGAGTTCACCTGTCATCGTAAGCGGCCATTTCGACCAATATCAGACGTGCACCTCGGGAAATTAAGCCCCCGGGCACCGGCTGAACTATTTATGGAGGTGAATCCCTTTTTAGGGAATCTTACGTGGACATAATTACAATATTGAATTTAGCTTTGCTGGTACTATTGCTCGCCTTGACCGCCTTTTTCGTCGGTTCTGAATTCGCCGTCGTCAAAATACGTATGTCGCGCTTGGACCAGCTCATTGCAGAAGGCAATAAAAAAGCCGTGCGCGCCAAAGAAGTCGCCAGCAATTTGGATTATTACCTATCTGCCTGCCAGCTCGGCATCACGGTCACGGCACTCGGACTCGGGGCGCTCGGGAAACCGACCGTCGAGCGGCTCATGTATCCGGTCTTCGACTTTTTCCAAGTGTCGGATTCGGTCGCATCCGCCGCTTCCTATGCCATCGCTTTCCTATTGGTAACGTATCTGCACGTCGTGCTCGGGGAAATGGCGCCGAAAACGCTCGCCATCGAATACGCGGAAAAAATGTCGTTACTATTAGCCCCACCACTGTATTGGTTCGGCCAAATCATGAAGCCTTTCATTTGGGCGTTAAACGGAGCCGCCCGCCTGTTGCTGAGAGTTTTCGGCGTCCAACCAGGGCATGAACAGGCATATTCGGAAGATGAGCTGAGAATCGTCATGGCGCAAAGCTATGAAGGGGGCGCCATCAACCAAAACGAATTGTCTTATATGGAAAATGTCTTCACATTCGATGAACGCTCGGCAAAAGACATCATGGTGCCGCGGACCGAGCTCGTAACGCTCGACCTCGACATGCCGTCGCAAGAAATCATCGATGTGCTCGATGAACATAATTACACACGCTATCCGGTAACGGAAGACGGCGACAAGGACCGGATTATCGGTTTTGTCAGCGCCAAAAAAATGCTGCCGCAAATTGTTGCGGGACGTGATTGGAAGCTCCACGATTTCGTCCGCGAAGTGCCGACTGTGTTTGAGATGACGGATTTGCAAGGTGCCTTGCTGCGCATGCAGAATGCCCGCGTCCACCTAGCGATCGTCGCGGATGAATACGGCGGGACCGCCGGCATGCTCACGCTCGAAGACATCCTCGAAGAAATCGTCGGCGAAATCCGCGACGAATTTGACGAAGATGAAGAGCCGGAAATCAAGAAGATTGCAGACCGCGAATACGTATTGAATGGCCGCGTGCTATTGAAAGAACTTGAAGAGCGTTTCGGCGTAGACTTCGACAACAGCCAGGATATCGACACGATCGGCGGCTGGATTCATTACCGCACGACTGGAGAAATCGAAATCGGCGAGCCCTTGACGTACAAAAATACGGAATGGACCGTCACCGATATGGACCACCAACAAATCAAGCAAGTCCTGTTTAAGCAAAAACCGAAAAAATCACAAGACCAAATCGACTAACTGGAGGTGAGCCCCCGATTCAGGGGGATCCAACTTGGATGGACAAATAATAATTAACTTATTGCTCGTAGCTTTAATGATTTTGGCGACTGCCTTTTTTGTCGGCGCCGAATTCGCCATTTTGAAAGTACGGATGTCGCGAATCGACCAATTGATTTCGGAAGGCAATAAAAAAGCCGTGCGCGCCAAAGAAGTGGCAGACAAACTCGATTATTACCTCTCTGCCTGCCAGCTGGGCATCACGATTACGGCATTGATTCTCGGGGCGCTCGGGGAACCGACCGTTGAACGCTTATTGCATCCGCTGTTTGAGGAATTCAATTTGTCCCCTGCCATCGCGACCATTTTATCCTATGCCATCGCCCTCAGCATCGTGACCTTTTTGCACGTTGTCATCGGCGAACTGGCCCCGAAAACTTTGGCGATTCAATACGCAGAACGCATGACCTTATTGCTCGCGCCCCCCCTCTACTGGTTCGGGAAAATCATGAGCCCATTTATCTGGCTATTAAACGGTTCAGCGCGCTTATTTTTGCGTTTGTTCAAAGTGGAACCGAGCGGCCATACGGAAGCCCATTCCGAAGAGGAATTGAAGTTAATCATGGCTGAAAGTTACCAAAGCGGCGAGATCAACCAGACCGAGCTGACCTATTTAAAAAATATTTTCGATTTTGATGAGCGCATCGTCAAGCACATCATGATCCCGAAAGAGAAAATCGTCTCGGTTGAGAATTCCTTGACCCAGGAACAACTTTTCAAGGTACTTGATGGCCATGAGTATACGCGCTACCCCGTGACGGAAGGTGGAGACCCCAACCGCTTGCTCGGCTTCATCAATACGAAAGAATTGCTGACGAGCATGGCAGCCGGCAGGACCCAGACGCCGGAATCTTTCCTGCATCCGATGCCGCGCTTCCTGGAAAACACGCCGATCCAAAAAGTGCTCGCCAGCATGCAGCAAAGCCGGACGCATATGGCCGTCATCACCGCAAAAGACGGGCACATCGCAGGCCTTGTGACAATGGAAGACATTCTCGAAGAAATCGTCGGGGAGATCAGCGACGAATCATTCGAAGCCGGCACAATTTAGTTGATCTATAAGAAAGAAGAGCTGCCGCGGCAGCTCTTCTTTTTTCGTTGCATATAATTGGTTTCCTGACATTTTTCGGCTAAACTGGAGCTAATCAGCACCATCGCAACTCTCCGTTTCGCCAGGCTGCTTCAGGTTCAACCGGCTCAACTACCGATGATCAGAAGGAGGCTTCCATTATGGGATGGGCACTTGGGGTATTGATTGCACTGATTTTCGCCAACGCCTTGTTTGCGGCGTCTGAAATTGCGTTGATTTCATTGAACGACTACAAGATCAAGAAAATGGCCGAGTCAGGCAATAAAAAAGCCCAGCTGATCGACGCCATGCTGTCGCAGCCGAGCCAGTTCCTCGCGACGATCCAGATCGGCATTACACTCGCAGGCTTTTTGGCGAGTGCTTTCGCGGCGGACAGCTTTGCGGATGAATTGTCGCTTTATGTCCAAGGGACTGCGCTTCCCATCTCACCTGGTGTCGTGCAAATCACTTCCTTGATCTTTATTACGCTGCTGCTGTCCTATTTCACGCTCGTCTTCGGGGAATTAGTGCCAAAACGGCTCGCCCTCCAAAAACCACAGCCCATTGCAATGGCCATGATCTATCCGCTTCGGGCGATCGCCGTGCTCACCAGTCCATTCGTCACCATTCTCTCTTGGTCAACAAACGGAGTAATTCGCCTGTTTGGCATCGATCCCCATCAACCAGTGCCGGAAGAAACAGAAGAAGAAATCCGGCTGATGCTCGAAGCCGGCAAGGAAAAAGGCACCATCGAAGACATGGAACAATTCATCATCACGCGCGCATTTGAATTTAACGACAAAGCCATCGAAGACATCATGGTTCACCGGACAGACATCATCGCCATCTCTGCCGACGATTCGCTCGACGATATCGTGCACCTCGCCACGCTGCACCCTTTCTCCAAATTCCCGGTCTATCAGCATGATAGAGACCATATGATCGGCAGTATCCATCTTAAGGATTTATTTCGCTATCGGGAAAATCCGCCGCAGCCAGCCTTCGATATCCGTCAGATCATGCGGGCGCCCCACTTTGTGTTTGAAAAGCGCGAAATTGATGAAGTGTTCCTCGAAATGCAGAAAAGCCATAACCATTTAGCCATCGTGCTCGATGAATACGGCGGTACGGCCGGCCTCATCACCTTGGAAGACTTGCTCGAAGAACTGGTCGGCGACATCCAAAGCGAAGACAAGCCTTCTACCTAACTCATGGCTTAAGCCGTTCTATGCCTTTTTCGCATCAACCACCAGATGACCGCAATGCCGATCAAGACGAAAATCCCGATGGCCACGGCAATATAAAACGGGTCTTCATTTACATCCTGTGGGATCCATTTTTCCGCAAGCGGCCCCGCACTCATCAATGCCGCGACGATAATGGTAATCCAGGATTTCGTGTACAGCGCATAGGCGATAAACGCGACAAGGCAGACGGCGACAATCATATAATTCTGTTCAGCCGTTGCCGTGAAATACGCCGATGTAGACTCCGGAACCATCCATAAATAAAATGCCACCCAGAAGCCGATGACCAAAGTTGAAATAGCTACCGCGATCACGCCGAGCTTTACCGGCTGATCGTGGAACTTCGGAAACATTTTGAAAATCAAGAAACTGTAGATAACAAGGCTCAAGACGACCGGAATGATGCCCCAAAGCACCGTTTGCGATAAGTTAAAATCCCCTGACAAGGCCGGCACATACGCCAAGTATGCAAGAATCACCAGCACCGTCGCCGGAATGAGGACTATCAATTCTTTCACCGCAATCGGCAGCGACGCCCCAATGCTCTTCATATACTGTTTCGGGTCTTTCCCGACGATGCTTTCGACGCTTTTGCCGTGTTTCTCCGATTCGATCAAATGGCTTTCCAATTCATCGACCACTTCGTTGATGTCTTCATCGCTTTTTCCCCGCTGCACCAAATACATGCGCAGTTCGATCAGGAATTGTTCAGATTTTGCAGATAGCATATCATTGCCCTCCTTTAGTGATCACCGCATCGACCGATTGCTTCAAATCAGCCCAGCGCCCGAGAAATTGCTCCAGCTCCGCTTGTCCCGCTTCCGTTAACGAATAATACTTGCGCTTCGGCCCGGCTGTCGATTTCCGCTGCACACTCGACACGAGCCCTTCTTTTTGCATCCGCAATAACAGCGGATAGATGCTGCCTTCACTGAATGATTGAAATCCGTAGCTCTGCAGCTTTTCGGCCAGTTCATAGCCATAAATCTCGCCTTCTTCGATGATCGACAAGATGCAGCCATCTAAAATCCCTTTGAGCATTTGTGTAGAATCCGCCACTTTGCGCATCCGCCCTTTCTCTATTACTTCGCTACCTTGCAATGCAAGTGTTATAAAATCATCATAAACGATAAACCCTTGCATTACAAGTTAGTGAAAAAATTTTCCATAGAAAAAACCAGCCTGCATTCAGGCCGGCCTTGTGTTTTAATTCTCTAGTCGTTTTTGCAGGAAATATTGGCTGAAGCCTTTCGGATGATCTTCAAGCTTGCCGAATACTTCGTAGCCGTTTCGCTTGTAAAAATCGGGTGCCTGGAAACTGAAAGTATCGAGCGTGATCAACCGGCAGCCGTGTTCTTTCGCAGTTTGCTCCATCTTCTCAAGCAGCAGCTTCCCTTGTCCTTGCCCTCTCAGGCGTTCGTCCACCCACAAAAAGTCGACATGCAAATGCTCTACCGGTGTCTTAACTTCGTCCGGCAAGTTTTTCATATTGTGTTCGATCACTTTTTTTCTGATGAATTCACTGTCTTGTTGATTTGACCCAGCAATGATTTTCATTGGTTGCTTTCCTCCACGGATTGAATCATTTCCACCCGGTTGCCGAACGGATCGCGGAACTCAACACGCGCAAATCCCGGAATCGGCACCGCCTCCAGAATTTCAACAGCGTTCGTTTCCAGCCGCTCGCGCCAATAGCGGATGTCTTCCACTTGATAGGCGAGATGCGCTTTTGTCGCCAAACGGTCAAAGCCGTCTTCAGTCCCGACATGCACTTCCTGTTGGCCGACTGAGAGCCAAAAGCCGCCGCGCCCTTTCAAGGCATCCGGCTTGTCGAGTTCCTGCAAGCCCAATAGGTCACAATAAAATGCTTTTCCTTGCGCTTCCGCCCCTTTTGGAATGGTGATTTGTGCGTGATGTAATCCGATGATCATATCGTCTCCCCCTGTTTCATTAATGGATATCGCGCTTCTTGAAATTGCCGCCTTTTACTTCAGCGACATCGTACACCGCCACAAAGGCCTGCGGGTCGATTTCGTAGATGATTTCCTTCATCTTGCTGTCTTCGAGGCGGTTGATGATGCACGTAATTTCCTTATAGTCTTCATTGGTGTACGCCCCTTTGACCAAATTGTATGTAGCACTGCGCCCCAAGCGGTCGCGGATCGTCTCGACCATATTCTCGGGTTCACTCGTGATAATCTTATAGGTCTTCGAACCGCTCAAGCCTTCCTCCACCATATGGATCACTTTGGAAGCAATGAAATAAGCGATCCCCGACAAGAAAGCGCCCTGCAATCCGAAAACCGTCGACACGACGATAAAGACGAATAAGTTCAGGAATAAAATCAAATCACTCGTGCCAAACGGCAATTTCCGCGACAGCAAGACCGCGAGCATATCGATGCCGTCCAACGCGCCGCCGTTTCGCAAAGCAAGCCCCATACCGAAACCGATGATGATGCCCCCGACCACTGTCACCAGCAGTGAATCGCCTTCAACAATCTGTGGGACATGGTGCATAATCGTCGTCCCGTATGCCAAAGCGGCAATGCCGATCACCGAATAGATGGCAAAACTCTTGCCGATTTGCTTATACCCAAGATAAACGAAGGGAATATTCAGCAAGCCGATCAAAATCCCGAGCTGCATGCCCGTCAGCTGAGAACCAACAATGCTCAGTCCCGTCACGCCGCCGTCCGATACGTTATTCGGAATCAATACGGCTTCCAATCCATATGCTGTAATGAACCCGCCGATAATGACAGCAATCGCCCGCAGCACTTTCTTAGCCCGCTTCCTTGCCTTTTTTTCTATCATAGTCCCCACTCGATTTCCTCTTTTCCCGCTAAACTCTTTGCTGTTCATGTTAATGATACACTTTCTTCCATTCGGGTTGAAACGATAACTCAATATTTTCCAGGCTTCAGAGTTCAGACTCTTCCATAAAAAAATCCGAATGGGGACGCTGCGATTCACGTCCCTCATCCAGGATTTGATGGGAAATTTTTATTCACTTGATCACTTACGCAAAGGTTCCAGCGCATTCGCCCACGCATTCACTTGATCGAGCATGGCATTGACCGATTTCTCATGGAATGCTGCCGGCTTGAATTCGCCCATTTTCACGAAATCCGTAAACAAGGACATGGCGGGATGGACCCGCACCGTAGCCACTTGCAGTTCTGCCAGTATGATGCGCAAGGATTCCGCTGCCCGGACGCCGCCTGCCGATCCGTAGCTGACAATGCCTGCTGCCTTATTGTTCCATTCGATGTACAAATAATCGATCGCGTTCTTCAACGCTGACGTAACGCCACGGTTATACTCCGGGCAAATGAATACATAACCGTCCAACTCCGCAATCTTTTTCGCCCACGGGATCGCTTCAGGCGTTTGATAATCCTGGCTGTACGCCGCAGAAACCGGTTCTGCATACATCGGCAAATTGTATTCAGCCAAATCCACGAGTTCGTAGTCAGCGTCGCCGCGCTGGTCGGCGATGCCTTTCACCCATTCCGCCACTTGCAAACTATTGCGCCCAGGACGTGTGCTGCCGGTAATGATGCCAATTTTCGCCATAACTCTGCCTCCTTTATGATGACCGCATGTATGCAGATCTCGATGCCCTTTCATCATAGGAGATAAATCATTTCTTTTCAATAAAAAGAACGAATATTCAAACTAATTATTGAAAATTTCATATTTCCCAGGAAATAAAAGAACCCCCGCACGGATGCGGGAGTTCGCTCATTGCTTATTCAACTGTTACGGATTTTGCCAAGTTACGCGGCTTGTCGACATCGCAATCGCGGTGAAGAGCAGCATAATAGCTAATCAACTGAAGCGGGATGACCGATACAAGCGGTGTCAACAATTCATGGACTTTCGGCAAGACATGGCTGTCGCCTTCTTCGTTCAAGCCTTCCATGGAAATGATGCACGTATTGGCGCCGCGTGCAGCTACTTCTTTAACGTTTCCGCGGATGTTCAAGTTGACGGATTCTTGCGTCGCAAGCGCGATGACCGGTGTGCCTTCTTCGATCAATGCGATCGTGCCGTGCTTAAGTTCCCCGCCAGCAAAGCCTTCTGCTTGGATATACGAGATTTCTTTCAGTTTCAATGCGCCTTCAAGGCCGACGAAGTAATCCATCAAACGCCCGATGAAGAAGCAATTGCGTGTAGTCGAAAGGTAATCCGTTGCGATTTGTTCAAGTTCTTCTTTCATATCGACTTGTGCTTGCACGGCGTTTGCCACGATGCCCATTTCCTGGACTAAATCGAAGCCGATATCACGGCCGCGGCGCTCTGCCGTTACTGCTGCAAGGATTGAAAGTACAGCTAACTGCGCTGTGTATGCTTTTGTCGATGCTACCGCAATTTCAGGGCCAGCATGCAACAATAGCGTATGGTCCGCTTCACGTGAAAGCGTAGAGCCTGCCACGTTTGTCACCGTCAGTGATGGATGGCCCAATTCCTTGATGCGCACCAATACTTGGCGGCTGTCCGCTGTTTCGCCGGACTGGGAAATGAAGATGAACAACGGGTTTTCAGAAAGAAGCGGCATGTTGTAGCCGAATTCGCTCGCTACGTGCACTTCTACTGGGATGCCCGCCATTTTCTCCAAGTATTCCTTGCCAATCAAGCCTGCATGGTAGCTTGTGCCTGCTGCAATAATGTACAGACGGTCTGCAGATTCCAAAGCATCCAAAATCCCTGAGTCGATCGTCAATTGATCGTTCTCGTCTTGGTAAGCTTGGATGATTTTGCGCATAACCGCTGGCTGCTCATCGATTTCTTTCAACATGTAATGCGGGTATGTGCCTTTATCGATATCGCTCATGTCGATTTCCGCTGTGAACGGGTCGCGTGCCACTTCTTCGCCGTCGAGCGTCAAGATTTGCACGCTTTCTTTTTTCACGATGACAACTTCTTTGTCCATCAATTCAACGAACTGGTCCGTCACTTGCAGCATCGCCATTGCATCAGACGCGATGACGTTGAAGTTCTCGCCAAGTCCGACAAGAAGCGGGCTCTTGTTTTTCGCTACATAGATCGTCTGCTCTTCTTCTGCATCAAGCAATGCGATCGCGTACGAGCCTTTCATCAATTTCAAAGCCTTGCTAAACGCTTCTTTTGTCGTCATGCCTTCTTCAACGAATTTGCCGATCAATTGCACGATGATTTCCGTATCTGTATCAGATTCCATTTCCACGCCTTCCAAATGGTCACGCTGGATGTGGTGGTAGTTCTCGATAACGCCGTTATGAACGATCGTGAAGCGGTCTGATGTATTCTGATGCGGGTGAGCGTTGACTTTGCTTGGCTTACCGTGTGTTGCCCAGCGTGTGTGACCGATTCCTGTGTTTCCAGTCACATCATCTTCCACGACTCCGCGCAGATCCGCAATGCGGCCTTTTTCCTTGAATACTTTGATGCCTTCGCCGTTGCGCACTGCAATCCCTGCTGAATCATATCCGCGGTACTCCAGACGCTCCAAGCCTTTCAATAAAATCTCTTTTGAATCCTGTTCTCCAATATACCCGACAATTCCACACATAATTTATATTCCTCCAATTTTCTAAATGTCAAAATAAGCGTTCGCAAACGCTTTGTTGTGAGCCCGTGCAAGCTGGTTGTCCAATCGATCACTCGACTGTTTTAAGCATGCACATAACGACCGGGCTTCGCGGCCGGGAGGTATCCGCCGAAATCTCGATACTCCTCCTCCTCGTCTACTGAAGACTGACTGGTCCGTCCGAGTTCTTCAGTACAGGCGCTATAATTGGTTTCCTTCGCACTTACCTCTATCCCCCTTTTGCATCGATATTAAACCGACTCCTTTATCATAACCGCTCCGTACTATTCCGTCAATCAACGCACAGCTTTCCTTAGGACCATCTGCACAGTCATCTTCCAGCGGCTGGTTCATTGCTCCTCATGTTTTCTAACTGTTTTCAGCTCTGACCAACTTATAGAAGGCATGAAAAGCGATGAGGACAAGCGCGATTGCTTTTTATTGCGTATTTGTGCCAAAAATCCCGCAACCTATCTTTTTGAATTCCTTGATAAACTTTTGACGGCGCAGCCCCTTGAAATGACGATAAATAGCCATAAAGGTTTCCGCTAGTGACAATCTCGTGGCGCTAGTTGGACAAGCGGCTGAGAAGAATTCATCATTGATCTTTTCATCGCAAAGCAAACGCCTTCCGCTTTGGGCATGCCTCCCGCAATAAGCCAAGAAGAACACTTGTCTCATTGCTTCGGCTCGCCCCTGTGCGCGGTTCGGATTTGAAGTTTCAATGAATGTTGCATGCGGGGTCGTGTCGCTGTTGACCGGAGGCATCCACTGATGAAGACGCTTAGTTAGGCATTTAAGTCAGGTGCATATTGCATTGATCTTTTCATCGTGAAGCAAACGCCTCCCGCTTTGGGCATGCCTCCCGCAATAAGCCAAGAAGAACACTTGTCTTATTGCTCCGGCTCGCCCCTGTGCGCGGTTCGGCTATTAGATTTCATTGATTGCTTTGAGCGACTGAGCTTCAGCTTCTTTTATTGCACCCACTGGTTGTCGATGCTTAGTGGGATGTGTGAGTGTGGCGTTATGGCCGTTAATTGTTTCATCTGTAAGAAGACGCCTAGCTAGAGTTGATAGTGGAAAAGATGGTTCACTAGCTATTCTTTATGCAATTACAAAGTTGTCCAAAACTATTCATCCTAATTTCAGTGACAGTTGAATTTGATTTCCGTACTACACTTAGAGATGGAGCGGAAGGGAGGCGACTCCGGGAGGATTAGCGAGACAATTGAGACCCTGCAGAGCGCGCAGCGATCGAAGCGGCTCAATGCGAGCCCTCCGGAAAGCGTCCTCCCTGGAGCAGAATCTCCCTCTCCACTTTTTCAACAAAAAAGGCCAGAGCATATGCTCCGGCCTCTCATTTATTTATTTCATGCCCATTTCTTCGCGGACGACTGCCGCAATCCGCTCCACGTACTCTTCGCACGCTTCTGCAGAAGGCGCTTCGACCATGACGCGCACCAATGGCTCAGTTCCGGAAGGGCGCACGAGCACACGTCCGTCGCCGTCCATGTCGCGTTCCACTTCTGCAATTTTCTCCGCCACAAGCGCGTTATCGGTCACGCCGTGTTTATCCGTCACGCGGATGTTCACTAATTTTTGCGGGAAAATCGTCATTTCATTCGCCAGCTCAGACAATTTCTTGCCGGTGATTTTCATGATGTTCACCAATTGAAGGCCTGATAGCAAGCCGTCGCCTGTTGTGTTGTAATCAAGGAAAATGATATGGCCCGACTGTTCGCCGCCCAAATTATACTCATTTTTCTTCATTTCTTCTACAACGTAACGGTCTCCGACAGCGGTCTTCACGCTCTTCATGCTATGTTCTTCAAGTGCTTTGTAGAAGCCCATATTGCTCATGATCGTTGAAACGACCGTATCCTGTTTCAAGCGGCCTTCCGACTTCAAATGCTTCGCGCAAATATACATGATCTGGTCGCCATCGACGATTGTTCCTTTTTCGTCCACTGCGATCAACCGGTCGCCATCGCCATCAAAGGCAAGTCCGACATCGGCGCCTTTCTCCAACACCAGCTTCGCGAGTGCTTCCGGATGCGTCGATCCGACGCCTTCGTTAATGTTCAAACCGTTTGGCGATGCACCCATCGAGCTGATGTCTGCATCCAAATCGGCAAATACGTGTGTCGCAAGCGTTGATGTCGCACCATGTGCGCAGTCAAGCGCCACGTGGATGCCGTCGAACTCTTCGTCCACAGTTTGCTTCAAATACTGGATGTATTTTTGACCGCCTTCGAAATATTCCGTGATGCTGCCGAGATCTCCGCCTGTTGGACGCGGCAGGTCGTCTGTTTCCGCATCAAGCAAGGCTTCAATTTCCGCTTCCTGGTCGTCCGACAATTTAAAGCCGTCCGAACCGAAGAATTTAATGCCGTTATCTGCGACCGGGTTATGGGAAGCAGAGATCATGACGCCTGCTTCTGCGCTCATGACGCGTGTCAAATAGGACACCCCTGGAGTGCTGATGACGCCGAGACGCATGACTTCCGCACCAACTGACAATAAGCCAGCAGCCAATGCGTTTTCAAGCATTTCCCCGGAAATTCGTGTATCTCGCCCTACGAGCACTTTCGGTTTTTCCTTAGAGCTTTTTGTTAAGACGTAGCCGCCAAAGCGCCCGAGTTTAAAAGCCAGTTCCGGCGTCAATTCGCTATTGGCCACCCCTCGTACACCGTCGGTCCCAAAATATTTTCCCATGCTTTTCGCTCCTTCAATCACTTATATTATGATTTGTTTATATTAACCTAATTTTACATTTTTAGCTATTTTATTCTTCCTTATTGCTATCCGCAATTTCCGGATTTTCCAATTCTTCCGGAACGAGGAGTGATTCATCCACTGAAACATTCGCCTTTATTTGCATCTCGCCTGGGGAAACTCCCGATGCGCCTGATGGAATCGGCAATTCAACCGTCACGGACGTATCAGAGGCCGTGACACTGTTTGCTTCCACTTCAATGACGTACTCATCCATGGCATCGAGCACGCTGCGCGGGCCGAAAACCCGCACTTGTTCACTTGATGGCGTCCATGAATTAATGGTGATTCCCGTCTGTGGTTCACCGATCGATTCAATGCGCACCGGCAATTCGCGGCTGTATTCTTCCACCGTGACGTCGACCGCCACGGATTCCGGCTCGATCGTAACATTATCGAGTTTCGTTAAGTCCTCTGCCAAAACGCGCACGCGGGCTTCAGCTGTAAAAGACTCTTTGATTTCCGGGTCGCCTGTTACGGTCGCTTTGACAAAGCTGATCGCATTAATGACACTTTGGGGGCCCGTCACCGTTACGGTATCCGGTTCCACAGTCAAGCCTTCCAGTAAAAAGCCTTCCGCCAGTAAGCGCTCGTTCATCTCAGCATCGATATCAAATTCCTGCGACACCCGCTCCTCAAGCACGACATTCACAAATGCCGGGTCCACGCGGGCGCTCAATTGCTCTGATATATTTTCTGTTTGGATGGGCACTTGATGCTCACCGAGCGGCAAACTGCGCAAATCGATGAACAGCGTATAGTCATCGAGCTGGCGTGTCGTTTGAATGATACTCGCTGGGCCACTCAAATACAAATCGACCGTATCCGGCACGCCGCTGACCATCAAGCTTTCATCGTAATACACTTGCAGTTCCACATCTTCGATCATTTCCGACACTCTACCGGTTTCGGTCGTGGTCGTGGTGTTTTCCGTCTGGACGGAAAAGAAGAGCAGAAAGGCAAGGAACAATGCCATAATCCGAAGAAACCACGGATTGTCCATCATCTTATCCATTCTTTTTCCCCCTCCAATTCCACCAGGAACTTGTCGCCTGCTGCTGTTCGGCACCGAACCAAATGCGGCGAAGCTTCACTTCAAAATCCTCGAGTGACAAATTGCGATGCAAATCGCCATTCGCTGTCAAACTGATCGCGCCGGTCTCTTCCGACACGACAATCGTGATGGCATCTGTCACTTCACTGATGCCGAGTGCTGCGCGGTGACGCGTTCCAAGCTCCTTCGAAATGAACGGACTCTCCGACAGCGGCAAATAGCAGGCAGCCGCCGCAATGCGGTTCTTCTGGACGATGACCGCTCCGTCATGCAACGGCGTGTTCGGAATGAATAAATTAATCATCAACTCAGAGGTGATGTCTGAATTCATCGGAATACCTGTTTCTATGTATTCGCTGAGCCCGGTTTCACGTTCGATCGACACAAGTGCCCCGATGCGGCGCTTCGCCATATAGCTGACGGACTTACTCATCGCTTCGATCAGGCGGTTGCGCTCGGATTCTTCATTGAGCGTACTGCTCGAGAACAATTTCCCGCGCCCAAGCTGTTCGAGCGCGCGTCTCAGTTCCGGCTGGAAGATAATGATGATGGCAAGAAAGCCCCATTCGAGCACTTGCTGCATGATCCAACCGAGTGTTTCCAGGTTGAGCGCCTGGGTCACAAGACGCGCGATGATGATAAAGAAGATTCCTTTTAATAATTGGACAGCCTTCGTTCCCTTGATGACAGTAATAAGTTTGTAAATAACGAACCAGACCAATAAGATGTCGATAAGATTTCCGAACATCTGAAGCGGTGTCTGGTCAGTGAAGTTTTCCAAAAAAGGCATCTGCAACCCTCGCTTTTCTCCATGTACATATAGATTCAGTATATCATATCCCGAGACATCTGCCCCCATGCAAAAAGCCCATCCAGTGAATGGATGGGCTTTACAAGAGTATGAAGAAGTTTATTAATCCGTTATGACTGAAAAAGGGATTGTCTTTCCTACATTCAAAATTCAACGATCTATCTAAGTATTTGGAGAAGCGTTTGCTCGACTCCTGCGGGAACAGCGGGTTTGAGAGACCCCGCAAGCCGCGATAGCGGCTGAGGAGGCTCGATTCCCGCCCGCGGAAAGCGAGCGATAAGCTTCGGAAAATACAACTTTTTAACTTTCTCGACGAGCTGAAAAAGCCCATCCATTGAATGGATGGGCTTTACTCGCCTATTGATTGGTCATTGCCGCCGAAAAAGCTGACGGCATCCTGGAAGGTCCCTTTGATTGTATACCAGAGCCACTCGAATGCTTGGTCAATTTCTTCAATTTCCCCATTGATGACACCACTCGATGCCATATACTGGCCGTTGACGATCGTCACGTCGCCTTCAAGTTCCCCATCAACCCGTAAATCCCCATTGCGGATCGTTATATCCCCGACAACGGTTTGACCGGCTGGAACTACGACCGTTTCGCCTTCCACCACCAGGTTTTCCTGTTTGGTAAAGGCAAATTGCTGATCGTCACTGAAGCTCGACATCATCGCTGCACTCATCAACAAGACGAACAGTGCCGCCGCGATCATCAGCGGATGATGGCGCATAAAGCGTTTCACTCCGACGCGCTGGGATTCTTTCGGCAAACCAGCCATCGTCTTTTGCACGAAATCCGGCGGTGCCTGGACGTGCGAAGCGCTTTGGACATACGCAATGGTCTTGGTCAGTTCTTGATATATTTTTCTGCAGTCGCTGCAGTTCTGCAAGGAATCTTTCAGTTCTTTCTCTTCTGATGGACTGATTTCCCCGTCTAGGTAATCGTCCATCATGCGAATGACTTTTTCCGGACACGCATTCATCATGCTCGCCTCCTACAAATTGCTCAATTGCTTGCGAAGTGCTTCGCGCCCGCGGTGTATCCGCGTTTTCACCGTGCCAAGCGGCAAATCCAGGATTTCGCTGATTTCAGCCAGCGGCAATTCCTCGATATATTTTAACACAATCGCTGCCCGGTACTTATCCGGCAAGCGGCTTATTTCGTACTGCACCCGCTCCTGAACTTCCATCCGCATCAACTCTTCTTCCGGAAGCTCTTCGTCATTGGCAATCTTCGAATACATATTCAAGCCTTCCGTGCCTCTTACTTCCGCATCCAAGTGATAATCCGGCTTTTTCTTGCGGATTCGGTCGATGCACAGATTGGTGGCGATGCGGTAAAGCCACGTAGAAAATTTACGGTTCTGGTCGAAGGTGTGTATGTTCACATAGGCCCGCGTAAATGCTTCCTGTGCAATATCTTCCGCTTCATGCCGGTTGCCGAGCATGCGGTAGCAAATCTGGAACAACTGATGTTGATACAGCTCCACGATTTCGGCAAATGCGTCTTGGTCGCCCTTCATGACTCGTTTTATTCGTTTATTCACTAACGCATCCATGATCTCATTTCCCTCCGCCATGCGGCTGTCTTTTATATACGGTCCAGTTCTGAAAAGGTTTCATTTTTTTCTCTTCTTCTATCCTATCAAACCATCCCCAGAAAAAACCAGCCAATTTCCAGTTCTTTGAATGAATTCATCAGTTTATTATTTCACTGATAAGAATCGTGCAATGTGCTGTCTGTCAGTCCTACACCCTTCTTCCTAATTCCCTATACATTCCGCAAAATTAAAAAAAGCTGCCCGGAAATTCCGGACAGCCGCTTTATTCTTATACTAATTTTTCACCAAGCAATGAACCGATCAATGCGACCGCCACATCAGCTGTGCGGTTCTTTTCATCGAGAATCGGGTTGACTTCAACAAATTCTGCAGAAGTGATCAATCCTGCATCAAACAGCATTTCCATCGCCAAATGGCTTTCGCGGTAGCTGATGCCGCCTGGCACCGGCGTACCGACGCCCGGCGTGTACATCGGATCGATGCCATCGAGGTCAAGCGACAAATGGACGCCGTCCGTTTTACGCTCTTCACGCAAATAGCGAATCGACTCCTGCATAACGTGATCCATGCCCATTTTATCGATTTCGTGCATGCTGAACACTTTGATGCCATGCTCTTTAATCAATTCGCGCTCCCCTGGGTCAACAGAACGAGCCCCGATGATGACGATGTTTTCCGGCTTCACTTTTGGCGAATAGCCGCGGATGTTCGTCAATTTCTCATGGCCATGGCCGAAGCTTGCCGCTAGTGGCATACCATGAATATTGCCTGATGGCGAAGTTTCGCTCGTGTTCATATCTGCATGCGCATCGTACCAGATAACACCCAAATTCTCGTAATGCTCTGAAATACCGGCAAGCGTGCCGATCGCAATACTATGGTCGCCGCCCAATACTAATGGGAAGTTCCCGGCTTTAGCTACACCTGAAACAGTTTCTCCAAGCGCTTCGGTTGCTTCGGTAATCACGTCCATATTACGCAAATTGGTGTTTTCGTCCACTTTGCCGTCTGCTTTGCGGATTTGGATATCGCCTTCGTCATTTACCGAATGTCCGAGATTTTCGATACGGTCCACAACGCCTGCGTAACGGATCGCGCTTGGCCCCATATCGACGCCACGGCGCATTTGCCCGTGGTCCATTGGTACACCTATAATAGAAACATTTAATTTATTCATTATTTTATACCCCCTCAGTAAGATACATTCATTGTACCCTCTGAGCTTCTCTTGGCTCAACCTAACATTATTCCGAATATTTATTCATTTTCTCTTCCAGTGATTTTTTCACTTCCATCCATTCCCGGTCAATAATGGAATAGACAACCGCGTCCCTGGGTTCCCCCGTCGAGCGGATTCGTTCGTTGCGTAAATGCCCTTCCTTCACCGCTCCTATCCGTTCGATCGATTTTTGGGAACGGATATTTTCAGCATCGGTTTTGAACTGGACGCGAATCATCTCCCGCTCTTCGAAGCAATAGCCCAGCAGCGCATGTTTGACGGCCGTATTGACATGTGTGCGCTGTGCTTTTTCACTATAGAAAGTGGCCCCGATTTCACAGCTTTTGTTCGTTTCATCAATCGAATAAATGCGTGTCGTGCCGACAATCTCGCCGCTTTCCGGAAGCTCCACGGCAAACACCAGAACATTGGATTGGTTCATTCCAGCCGATAACCACGCCTCTAAATCTTCAAAATGCTCCACCTTAGTCAGCATGTATTCGAAGATGTCCGGTGTATAAAGCGCCCATAATGCTTTAAAATCCTCACGTTTCAGCAAACGTAGCCGAATATTGCGCTGTTCAATATACATATCCATCCCCTCCTTATTTGCAGTATACCAGTGCATCCGCTACATCCGCCATTTTCTATAAGACTCTCGTCTCTTCAATTCACCTGAAATAAACTGATTGCACGCGGCTCAAGAACTCTTTTTCCAGTTCTCCCATATTGCGGGAGAGGAAATACGTCGCGACACTGGGCAATGGGAATAAGTCAAAGCGGGCTTCCATCAAACGCCCCTCGATCAATTCACGGCGCACCATCGACTTTGGCAAAAATGACACACCGAGCCCTTCCTGGATAAACCGTTTTGCAATATGGGCCTGCGTCACTTTCATGGTCCGGATGCCCGGCAGCTGCACGCGCAATTTCACTAGTAAATCTTCCCAAAAAACGGGATGATGGTGCGTGAAAATGAAATTCTGCTGCAACACCTCTGCTGCTGAAACTACCGGTCCTCGCTCATCATCATAAGCATCCCTCGGCACAATGAGCAATAAAGGATCTTCATAAACCACTTCATGAAACATCATTCGTTTTGCCGGCCGCAAAGCTGAAATGCCAGCAGACACTTCCCCGCTTTCCACCAGGTCTTCAATCGCCTCCGACTCTTCCACACGGATAACCAGCTCAAGATCTGGGTGCGCTTTCGTAAATGAGTTTAGAATATAGGGCAGCACCGTCTCAGCCATCAACGGGGAAATCGCGATGGTCCATTTTCGCCGGTAGCCCTGGGCAAACGACTGAAGCTCGTCCACCGTCGAATCGAATTGTTCTACCAATATTTCTGCCTGCTGTTTAAAATGCCGCCCCTCCTCGGTTAGCACCACACGATTCTTGATACGGTCGAACAAACGAATCCCCAAATACTCTTCCAATTGCCGAATATGCACCGTCACACTCGGCTGCGATAACATCAAGCGTTCGGAAGTCTTGCGGAAATTCAAGGTTTCCGCAGCATCTGCAAAGGTCCTCAGCCATTGCATCTCCATTTCCAATCCCTCTTTCAATTAGTTTTTTTAATTATTTCAATTATAAATCTTTAATTTTCATAATCAAATTCACAGCTTATACTTAAGAAAAAGGAGGAATTTCCATGTTTCAAAAAGGCCTTAAAGGCATTGTTGCCGTTCAAACTGCCATTGCATCCGTCGAAGGGGATAAAGGCGAACTGCGTTACCGCGGGACATTGGTGAATGAAGTAATTGAAGGAAAAAGCTTTGAGCAAACAGCTTATTTCCTATGGCATGGGCATCATGCTTCAAGAGAAGAACTCGCAAGCCTCACTGAACAATTAACATCCTATCGCCAGTTGCCGGAGTATCTTTTGGCTATTGCGCAGGCCTTGCCCAAAGAGACTTCATTAATGGACGGGATCCGGACACTCGTCTCAGCTTATCAACATGCCGAATTCAAGAAATTGGCGAGTCAACAACAAGCCATTGCCCTGACTGCTGCCCTTCCGGTGATGACCGCCCTTCTATATCGGCAAAGTACCGGCCAGGAATTCGTCACGCCAAGAAACGACCTGGGTCATACTGCAAACTATCTATGGATGATTAAAGGACAAGTACCGACACATGCACAAACTGAAGCCTTGGAAACGTACTTGAACTTAACGATGGAACATGGCATGAATGCATCCACTTTCGCCAGCCGCGTCACCATTTCTACAGAATCGGACTTAAGCGCTGCCATCGTTTCCGCACTAGGCACCATGAAAGGCCCTTTGCATGGAGGCGCCCCGTCCGGCGTGCTTGAATTGCTTGATGAAATCCAGTCTCCCGAAAGGATCAATCCGGTCATTGAACAAAAGCTGTCCCAAGGAGAAAAAATTATGGGGTTCGGCCACCGGGTATATCGCACAGAAGATCCGCGCGCTATCTTACTTCGCGAAAAATGCCAGCAGTTGCAACAACAAGACCCATGGCTAAACCTTGCAGTCTTAGCAGAAAAAGAAATCACTCATTTGCTAAATGAACGAAAGCCAGGACGGGCCCTTTATACGAATGTAGAATTCTATGCAGCAGCGATTATGCGGTCTATCCAAATGCCACCCGAGCTATTCACCCCAACCTTCAGCATTGCACGGGTTGTCGGCTGGACTGCCCACGCTATAGAGCAACAGCAAGATAACGTGATTTTCCGGCCGCAATCCGAATATGTTGGAAGCTAAAAAAACCCCGTATCCAATTGAATGGATACGGGGTTTTTACACATGGATTGCACATGGAACAATGGAGCCTAGGGGGCTCGAACCCCTGACCTCGACGCTGCCAGCGTCGCGCTCTCCCAGCTGAGCTAAGGCCCCGCGCGAAAAATGCGCAAAGATAAATGAGCCATGAAGGATTCGAACCTTCGACCCTCTGATTAAAAGTCAGATGCTCTACCAACTGAGCTAATGGCTCAAAATAAAAAATGGCTGGGGTACCTGGATTCGAACCAGGGCATGACGGGATCAAAACCCGTTGCCTTACCGCTTGGCTATACCCCAAAGCAATAAAAACTGGTGGTGGGGGGCAGATTCGAACTGCCGAACCCGAAGGAGCGGATTTACAGTCCGCCGCGTTTAGCCACTTCGCTACCCCACCGCTATACGATTAATATCCAAAATGGACACATGGTGGAGGATGACGGGATCGAACCGCCGACCCTCTGCTTGTAAGGCAGATGCTCTCCCAGCTGAGCTAATCCTCCATGAATGGTGACCCCTACGGGATTCGAACCCGTGTTACCGCCGTGAAAGGGCGGTGTCTTAACCGCTTGACCAAGGGGCCTTACAAAAAATTATAAATAAAACAGTTTGCGATGTAAAGAAACTTTAAAGAATCAAAAGCTTCCAACCGGGTTCGAACCGGTGACCTCTTCCTTACCATGGAAGCACTCTACCTGCTGAGCTATGGAAGCAAGGTAAAAGGAAATCTCGGTACAAAGTAAAAAAAGATGATTGCCCAGCGACGTCCTACTCTCACAGGGGGAAACCCCCAACTACCATCGGCGCAAAAGAGCTTAACTTCCGTGTTCGGGATGGGAACGGGTGTGGCCTCTTTGCCATCATCACTGGACTATGTTGAGCTTGTTCGCTCAAAACTGGATAAATCGACATTGGGGGAAACTTGCGTTTCAGTTTGTTGGTTAAGTCCTCGATCGATTAGTATTCGTCAGCTGCACGTGTCGCCACGCTTCCACCCCGAACCTATCTACCTCATCGTCTTTGAGGGATCTTACTTGCTTGC
>Ga0209295_1000386_pt1 | contig 23907 bp, 27 predicted proteins | sample Porto_5metaG_FD_187428 | JGI IMG/M metagenome (GOLD analysis project Ga0209295, IMG submission 187428) | Marine algal microbial communities from Porto, Portugal - Porto_5 metaG (SPAdes) (version 2) | ecosystem: Host-associated > Algae > Red algae > Unclassified | place: Portugal: Porto... | reverse complement strand
CACGAATTATTCAACAAGATGGTAAAATTCAGTTTTACCTCAATGGCATACTAACTGCCGAAGAAGAAATAAACTCCGCCGCTTGGAAAAATAAAGTTGCCAACTCAAAATTTAAAGATGCACCTGGTTTTGGTAAAGCAACCCAAGGTAAAATTGCATTTCAAAATTGGTATTTTGAGTCTTGGTTTCGAAATATAAAAATCAGGGAATTATAAAATTCTATTTTATACTATTTAAACTATTAGAAATGAATACTTTTAATGTAATTTAAAATGTAGCATTCACAAATTTCATTTTTAGAAAATCAGCCGACCAACCACCATACAAGAAGTCTTACATCAATTGGATGAAATCATAGATGATGCCATCGCCAACAATGATCGTATTGGCTATTTCGCTTTTTTATACCGAAGGGTAACTGCAGAAATATTAAAAGAAGTCCAATTAGGTAATTTTGAGGATAATGCCCGAATGGAAAATTTTGATGTTGCCTTTGCCAACTACTATATAGATGCTTACAAAGGTTATACAACAAACCAACCGATCAGTAAATCTTGGCAATTTGCATTTGATACCAAAAACGATCCACTGACCATTTTACAACATATTATGTTAGGTATCAATACCCACATTAATCTTGATTTAGGATTAGCAGCAAGCGCTGTAATGCAAGGCAAAGAAATAATGGAAATCGAAAAGGACTTTAATACGGTTAATACCATTCTTGGCAATATCGTCAATGAAATGCAAGACCGCCTTAGCCGTGTATCTCCTTTATTATTTTTACTAGACCTCGCCGGAAAGAATACCGATGAAGAAATTATTAACTTTAGTTTAGCCAAAGCCCGCGAATTATCATGGATTAATGCAAATCTACTTTGGGGATTAGGTGATGGTCACCAAGATGACGCTATTCATCAAATGGACAACACCGTGTTAAGACTTGGCGAATTCATAAAAGCTCCGAAATCTAAAATTGTTACTTACGCTCTAAAGTTTTTAGGCAAGTTTGAAGAAAAGAATGTAGGTCTGGTAATTTCTAAACTAAAAGCTGATTAACCATAATTAAAACTTTATTTCCGTTTTTAATTAAGTAAAGATAAATTTGCTTTATGGAAGACCAGTTACAGTTACTAAGACAACATTTTGAAGAAATCGTTTCTTTAACTGATGACGAATGGAATCTTGTTAAATCGCACTTTGAATTTAAAAGTCTTAAAAAACACCAATTTTTAATACAAGTGGGGCAACCTGTAGACTTTGAATATTGGATTATCGAAGGCTTGGTAAAAGCATATTCTATAGACGAAAAAGGCAAAGAACACATTCTTCAATTTGCTATGGAAAACTATTGGGTGAGCGATCATTACGCTTTTCAACATCAAGAACCGGGTACTATTTTTGTAGATTGCCTTGAAGATTCTGAGTTCTTTTGTTTGTCTTTAGAGAACAGAGAGAAAATTTGTTTTGAAGTCCCTGCCGTTGCCAACTTTTTCAGAATTAAATCCAACCACGGTTACATCAATCTGCAACAAAGAATCTTGTCTTTGCTTACAATGACCGCAGAAAGCAGGTATGAGTACTTACTACATAAGCTTCCATTATTAATACAACGCGTTCCTAAAAAATTAATCGCTTCCTATTTAGGTGTATCCAGAGAGACTTTAAGTCGTTTTAACAGTTAATTATAGGGTTAGTGATGAAAAATAACTTGTTTATAAAGCCAATAAAAATTAGAAGTGACCAAGAAAAGCATAGACAAGCTACATGGATTGAGCTTTTTATCGATTTAGCCTTTGTACTTGGTATTTCACAAATAGGAGAAGTATTTTCAGAAGGATTTAATGGCAACACCATAATTTACTATGGGCTGTTATTTCTTTTGTTTTTCTGGATTTGGAATCGGTTTACGTGGTATGCATCAATGTATGACAATGATGATGTACCTTATCGTATATCTTATTTAACACTTATTTTTCCTGTTCTAGGTATAGCGAGTGAAATTGAAAATATTCTATTAGGTAATTTTTATAACGCAATACTTTATTATCTATCCATAAATCTAATTTTAATTTATTTATGGAGTAGGGTACTTCGTAAAGCTGAAAAGTACCTTGGCAACGCCAAGTTCTTTTTGGGTGGATATTTAATCAGTACAGTTCTTATAGTCACCTCTTTATTTTTATCTACTCACTTTCAAATTATTTTTATAATAATAGGTTTTCTATCAGAATTATTAGGACCGGTTTTAGGTTGGTATGTTAATAGAAGTAAAATACCTATACACTCAAATCACGTAATAGAAAGACATGGCTTATTTACAATTATTTTACTAGGGGAATGTTTAGTGGCAATTTTTTCAAATTTTAACAGTGTCATACAATCAGAGCATTGGTATATTCTTATTATTTCATTTGTAATTATACTATGTTTATGGTGGTTGTATTTTGATTGTGGTTATGGCTATTCTTCTAAACTCTCAAAAAACGCCGCCAGAGTTTTTGAATTTGGCTATGGTCAATTTTTCGTTTATCTCTCGGTTGCACTTGCAGGAATAGCTCTAGAGTACTCCTTACATAGCATCAGTGGTCATTCTACCCACTATGATATTTTACCCGGTCAAATTGTTATGTGTTCTGTTGGTTTTTTTATTTTCGCACTAAGTGCTGTGCAACTATTTGTCTCCAAGGATAAACCTTTCTTGGTATATGTACCTAGAATTTTGGTTAGTATAACACTTATAGGTTTGGGGGTATTATCTATTTTAAAAGAAAATAAAAATTTTATAGTTCTTACTTTGTTCTTACTGTTGCTATTAACAATTAATGATGTGTACCAATGGGCTAAATTTAATTTGGAAAAGTCTAAAAATCAAACATAAATTGCCTTGAGTTTTTTCCATATATAAATAGAAATAGGAGCTAGAATTATCAAAAACTAATAGCTTTTAATTACACGTGTAGTATTTCGACAGCTATATTCTTCAGTATTAATAATTATTTCATAATCAAAAGTGACATACATCACAAAAAATCCGTGATGTATGTCCTCGCACACCCCTTTGTTTTCATAGAATTTTGTACCGAACAATTAAATACAATGTACTATGAAAACTACAAGAACACTTTTTCTATTATTTACATTAATTGCCATAGGTTTTAACGCCTATGCGCAAGAGGAAAAAAGACCGTTAATGGGTAACTCCTACGGTATTATCAATATTGATGAATACGTAACGCTACTTCCTAAAGACCACAACGGCATCATCAAAGACATCAGATTAATAGACCGTGAACACGCAGGCGTTAGAATCTTTCGATTATATGACGAAGTGCCTATGCATTACCACGCAAAATCTGATGCCTACCTCTACATTTTAAATGGCAAAGCAGAATTTTATGTTGCCGATAAAGGTCCTGTTGTTGCAGGAAAAGGCGACTTATTGTTTTGGGGGAAAGGCATAGCGCACGGTAACGGAAAAATTTTAGAAGGTCCGTTAGACGTGCTCGTTTTTGATGCCATTGCCAGAGACCCAAGTGATGTTATCTGGGTAGACCCATCAACGCAAAAGAAATTTTTAGGCAACTAATTAAATCATATTCACTTTTAAAAACAATAACGATGAAAACAGTAACAATTATAAAAACAGTCTTGTTCGCATTTGTAATGAACTTTACACTATTAGCACAAGCACAATTAGAAACTATAGCAACATTTCCAGAATCTAGACCAGGGAATATAACAGTGTCTAACGACGGAAGAATATTTGTAACAATGAGTGCCTTAAGCGCTTCAAAATATATGGTGAAAGAAATTTTGCCTAATGGAGAAGCCATTCCGTTTGGAGATAAAGAATGGATTGTAAAACCAGAAAACGGAAGTATAAAAGGTATCAATTCAACCATCGGAATTCAAGCAGATGCCAACGGAATTCTTTGGGTGTTGGATATGGGTAACGTAAAGCAAAATCAGGCTCCTAAATTGGTTGGTTTTGATTTGGTTACCGGTAACGTCACAAAGGTTTTTCCAATTCCGAATACAGTATTGTCATCAAAACCTTTTTTACAAGATTTTGTGATTGATGTAAAAAACAACACTGCTATAATTGCAGATATGACCGATGCTTTAAATCCGCCAATTGCGCCTGCTTTTGTAGTGATAAACTTAGAAACGGGTTATATAAGACGTGTTTTAGAAGGGGATGCATCATTTTTACCTGCTGATGAACCAGTGAAAACTCACGGTAGATTAGTATCGCACAAAAGAGAAGACGGAACTACAATTCAGCCAAGATATCCTTTAAACCCAATTTCCATAGATGATGAAAACAAATACATCTACTATGGTGCAATGGGAAATACCAAAATTTACCGCATTCCGTCTGCTGTTATAGCTGATGAAAGTAAGCAAGATGGCGACCTTAATAAGTACATCGAGTTTTATGCCAACAAACCAAAATCTGACGGATTTAAAGTGGGTGCAAACGGGAAAGTATATGTAACCGATGTTGAAAATTCAGCCATTGTAGAAAGTACGCCTTCTGGAATGAAAACCATTACGGAATCTAAAAAAGACCTGTCTTGGCCCGATGGTGTTGCCATACACGGAAACTACTTGTACATCGTAGCTAATCAGCTTCATAATCTGCCTTTGTTAAATGAAGGAAAAGATGCTAGTAAACCGCCTTACTTGGTGTTAAAGATGAAGATTGAAGAATAAGTATCTCTAATAAAAATAAGTGATGTATGCTCAGTATTAAATGTGACATACATCACTTTAAAATGGTGATGTACATCCTCGCACACCCCTTGCATTAATCGGAAATTTGTATCAGAAATTTAAAAACATATAAAAATGAAAACAATAGTAAATACTTTAAAAACAATGGCGTTAGCAGTTACACTTTTTTCTGCTTTAACTACAAACTCACAACAAGTACCAACGTCTCCTTACGGAGCAGACGATGAAATTGGTGCACTTAACCTTTTAAATGAAGAAACGGTTTTAGATGCCGTAAAATTGGTTAAAAAAGGAAAAGTATACCACCTAGGAATGGTGGTAAATGCAGAAACCGCAGCTTTCCGTCACAGATACTTTCATATTGAAACGTTACAACCAGAAACTGCTGCTGCAGGTTCTAACAAATTTACTTACGTAGATGATCAATTAATTGGTTGGACAGGTGTTGGGTCTCAAATAAACGGATTGGCACATTACGGTAGAGACAATGTGCATTATAACGGACATAAAGTAGAAGATTTTCTAACCGTATCTGGTGTGAAAAAATTAGGGCTAGAAAAATTACCTCCAATTGTTACTAGAGGTATTGTATTGGATATGCGCTCCTATTACAATCAAGATATTATAAAAGAAGGTACTGTTTTTACAGTAGATGACATTGAAAAAGTAGCCAAGAAACAAGGCATTGAAATCCGTAAAGGCGATGTGGTCTTGTTTTACACAGGATGGACCAAATTAATGGGTAAAGATGACAAACGTTACCTAGCTGGCGGACCTGGAATTGGTACGGAAGCTGCACATTATTTAGGTAAAAAAGGAATTGTTGCAGCAGGGGCAGACAACTGGTCTTTTGAAGCAGTGCCACACGAAAACAGCTCACTTTCTTTCCCAGTAAATCAAATGATGGCAACTGAATATGGTGTTCAAGTATTGGAAAACATTCTTGTGGATGAGTTGGTTGAGGATAAAGCCTGGGAATTCCTGTTTGTATTGGGTCACCCTTTATATGAAGGCTCTACGCAAGTACAAATAAACCCTGTTGCCATTAAATAACAATAACAAAAAACAATTAGAAATTATGGAAACATCAACAATACATAGAGATACTACGGTAGCCAAAAAGAAGAGTCTACCAGCAGCATTATGGGCATTGACCATAAGTGCATTTGCCATAGGAACAACGGAATTTGTAATTGTAGGTTTATTATCTACCGTTGCAAGTGACCTAGGTACATCATTAACATCAGCCGGATTATTAGTAAGTCTGTACGCCATTGGTGTTGCCATTGGTGCACCTATTTTAACTGCCTTAACTGGTAAAATTCCAAGGAAACAATTATTAATGGGAATTATGTTACTATTTATAATTGGTAACGGTTTAGCAGCTATTTCACCAAGTTTTGAGTTATTGTTATTATCAAGAGTTGTAACAGGTTTTGCACACGGTGTATTCTTTTCTATCGGGTCTACCATTGCTGCTAGTTTGGTTCCAAAAGATAAGCGAGCAACTGCCATTTCTATAATGTTTGCAGGTCTAACTGTGGCTATTGTAACTGGTGTGCCTTTAGGAACATACATTGGTCAGAATTTTGGATGGAGAGCTACTTTTATTGGTGTTGCTTTATTAGGATTAATAGGTGCAATAGCTAGTTTGGCTTTGGTCCCTAAAAACATTAAACAATCGGCTCGATTACGACTTATAGACCAATTAAAAGTGATTAAGAATCCGTCTATTTTATTGGTGTTAGCCATTACTGCATTTGGTTATGGTGGTACGTTTGTCACTTTTACCTACTTAACTCCGCTGTTAGAAGAAGTGACTGGTTTCTCTTCAAATATGACTAGTGTATTCCTTTTAATTTATGGTATTGCCATCGCAATTGGGAATATCATAGGTGGTAAAGTCTCTAACAACAAACCAGGAAAAGCCTTATTAGTAATGTTTGCTTTACAAGCCATAGTATTGTTTGTGTTATACTTCACCGCTTCTAGTCAGATTTTTGCCATAGTAACCTTGTTTTTTATGGGAATACTTGCTTTTTCAAACGTGCCAGCATTACAATTATACGTGGTGAAAATGGCTGAAAAATACTTACCAGGAACCGAAGATGTAGCATCAGCCTTAAACATTGCAGCTTTTAACGTTGGTATTGCTATTGGCGCTTATGTAGGCGGAATGGTTGTAGAATCGAGCTTGGGTATTGAAGCGACTCCTTGGGTAGGTGGTATGCTAGTGATTGTGGGATTCTTATTAACCTTGGTTTTATTCAAAAAAGAAAAAATATAATTCATTCAAGCGCATTTTACTATTGAGATTGTTGTTTACTCAATTTATCTCAATAGTATTTGATCTTAATCAGAGTGAATTTTAAAATCAAACCTTACTTTATTACAACGCATTTTTAGAAGTATGTTTAAGGTCTAGAAGTCAAAGGTGGTTTAAATTGAACATTTTACCTTAATTGTTCAACAATAATTAAAAATAATTAAACATTTTGTATATTTATGTTAGTTAATGTTATAACCATTAATTTAAACTAAAATAAAATTATGTTCGGTATATTTAAAAAGAAGTCTGAAATTGATAAGCTACGTGATCAATACGCAAAGCTCTTAAAAGAAGCCCATACTTTATCTACAACAAATAGGAAAATGAGCGACCAAAAGACTTTTGAGGCAGATCAAATCATGAAGAAAATCGAAGAATTATCGTAGATAAGATCAATACAACAATAGTTGCCATTTTAAATCCACTCAATGATCATACTTAATGTTGCGGTATTTTTATCCAGCTTTGCTTTTATATATTATGGTTTTGAATGTTTGACCTCACAGAAAATGAAAGACGAGTTTGCGAGATTTGGTTTAAAAAACCAACGTCCACTAACGGGATATCTTCAACTTTTGGGTGGCTCAGGACTTTTATTAGGGTATTTTTTTTCTCCAATATTGGTTTTTGTATCTGCATCTGGTTTAGCACTGCTTATGTTTTTAGGCTTCGGTGTTAGAATTAAAATCAAGGACAGCATAGCAGAATCTCTACCCTCATTCATCTTAGGACTAATTAATGTGTTTATTTCGGTAAGCTATTATAATCAGCTCAATTTTTAGTCTTTATACAAAAGCAATAATCAAACATAATGTCAAAAATAAAGCTGCAGGAAAAGATTTAAACAAAGGGTCTTTTATTTTAAAATGCATTACAATAGAACCTAACAGTAAAGCTGCCAAACCCAACGCTGCCGGTTGTGTCAATACAGGCACCCAAATGCCTATTAAAAGTAAAACCGCTAACGTTACTTTTAAAAAACCTACAATATAACACATCGTTTCAGAAAGACCGTAGACCTTAAATTCTTCTATAATCGTTTTTGCATTTCCACCACGCCATTTGGTTTCTTTTTTATTCTGTATCAGCCAAACGTTCAATATGCTAAGACCAACTATTATTTGACAAACAATGATTAAATAATTCATTTTAAAGTAGTTTTGTAGTAAAGGTCATTATCAACCTTATTTCAAAAATACTAATTTTGTTTATATTTATACAATTTTAGTTAAACAAAATTGCAAAATGAATAAACAGGATTATAAAATACATATTGTAGGTGCCGGAATTAGTGGCTTAACGGCAGCAACTGTGCTTGAACAAAACGGATATTTTCCTGTAATAATTGAAGCTAGCGATAGGGTAGGCGGTAGAGTTAAAACAGATATTGTAAACGGGTATCAGTTAGATCACGGGTTTCAAGTATTATTGACCGCATATCCAGCTGCTCAAAAATATCTTGACTATGAAGCTTTAGAACTGCAGAATTTCTTGCCTGGAGCATCCATTTTTAAAAATAAAAAACAAGAAATAATCGGTGATCCGCTTAGAGATGCATCTTTATTATTTTCAACGCTGTTTGCCAATGTTGGTACTGTTGCCGATAAGTTGAAAATTCTAAAATTAAATACTAGACTAAAGAAAAAAACCATAGAAGAAATATTTTCTGATAAAGAACAAACGACACTTTCATATTTGAAAGAATTAGATTTCTCTTCTAGCATGATAAACGATTTCTTTAAACCTTTTTTCAGCGGAATTTTTCTAGAAGACAAGCTAGAAACTTCTAGTAGAATGTTCGAGTTTGTTTATAAAATGTTCGGGGAAGGTGATGCTGCAGTACCAAAAGGAGGGATGGAAGAAATTCCTAAACAACTACTCCATCATTTAAAAAATACGGTTATTAAATATAATACCTCTGTATCTTCTATTAGCGATGACAAAATTAAACTTGGCAGCGGAGAAGAAATAGAAAGTGATTTTATCATTGTCGCCACAGAAGCAAGTAACTTGATTCAAAATATAAAAAATCAAGCCATTGAATGGCAGAGCAGTGATACACTGTATTTTGAAACAGAAAATAGAACGATTAAAAAGCCTTTAATTGGTTTGATTGCTAATAAAAGTGCTGTCATTAATAACATCTTTTATCATACTAGTCTTGAAACAAATACAGATAAAGAATTACTTTCTGTTACAGTCGTTGATAATCAAGGTTTATCTGGTAAAGCTTTAATAGATCAGGTACAAAAAGAATTAAAAGATTTATGTGGTATTACCTCTTCTACGTTTATAAAACACTATCGTATACCTAAGTCACTTCCAAAATTAGGTGAGCTAAACTATAAGATTTCACCGTCTGAAACACGCTTAACGGAAACCATTTATTTGGCGGGAGACGTTCAATTAAACGGTTCGTTAAATGCGGCAATGTTGGCGGGAGAAAGTGCAGCTCTCGGTGTACTGGAAAACTTAGAAGGTTTGTTTAAATAGTTTTTAACAGCTAAGTGCATTAAAATTGATCCTTTCAACATCTCCCTAAATTCCTTTATTTATTAAACCTGTTTATGTTATAAGAAGCACAGAGTTCTTTCCAATAAAATCTACCCAATATTGGGTATTGTATACGGTCCTCTTCAAAAGTAGTTTTGACTCAAAAGCAGTCGTATGAAATTTAAATTACTTATTGCCATACTATTATTGGCACTTACAGCAAGATGTTCACTTATAGAAATAGAACATGAAGAAGACCTGATTGTACAAATTGAAGGGAAGTGGCAGTTAATCTCTATAACTTTTGATGGGAAACAAAATATTACCTCTTGTGATAAAACCACAGTTTCTGAATTTACCTTGGACCCCTACGATGATAAAGATTTTAATTTTGATTATTCTGGTGAATAAATAGGTACTGTATATTTTTATACCCAAGCTTTGGATTCATGTAATCCAGAGACATTCGTAGGAAATTGGGAATGGGACGATGAGGAAGTAAAATTCTCAATCATCCTTACCGGAACACATACAGGTACCAGATATGTCAACGATTTTGATATTTCCTACAGATATTTAAATGGTAGCGATACTGTTGTGGACAGAATCTTTTTTACATTCCAAAATGAAGACGAAGATTTTGAACGAATTTATGGCTATGCAAAGGTGTTTTGAAGCAATGCCATAAGGTCTGCGTTTTAGCCTATTTATAATTTGTATTATATCTAGGGAAGTTTGAGAGACCTTAATATTTTGAGCGTGTTGATGCACTGGCACCTTGGCACTTCACTCTATTCTCATAACCTTGCGAATAAACAGTTATTATGAGAACTGACGAAAGGAGGGGAGTATAATGTGTTTGTAATAGTCTTAGCCTTTATTAATTCAACGTCGCCCTAAATTCCTTAGGGGAACGCCCTACTTTTTGTTTGAACAATCGACTAAAGTGTTGCGGATATTTAAAACCTAGTTCATATGCGATTTCACTCACTGATTTGTTAGGGTCGAATACTTTTTCCTTAGCTACATCTATCAATTTCGCTTGAATAAATTCTTGGGCAGATTTGCCGGTTTCCTTTTTAACAAGATCACCAAAATAATTGGAAGATAAATGAAGCTGATCCGCAAAATATGCTACTGAAGGTAAACCATTAATTTTTGGCTTTTCCGATGAAAAATATTGAGAAAGTAGATGATCAAACTTCTCTAAAGTACCCTTATTCACTACTTCACGTGTAATGAATTGCCTGTCATAAAAACGAAGGCAATAGTCTAAAAATAGCTCAATATTGGTCACAATCAGTTTCTTGCTATGTTTATCAATGGGCTGTTCCAATTCAAACTGAATTTTTTCCAATAAACTCAAGATTAGCTTTCGCTCTTTAGCGGATAAATGCAAAGCCTCATTACTTGAGTACGCAAAGAAATTAAATTCGTGAATCTTTTTTGCCAAACTTGTACCCAGCAATAGGTCTGGGTGAAAAAGCAAAGCATAGCCTTTGGGTATAAAACCCGGTTCATAACCGCCAAGTTCAATAGTCTGGTTGGGCGCCATAAAAACCAAAGTACCTTCGTCATAATCATATGAGTTACCTCCATACTTTAATTTACAGCCCACGGCATCCTTCAAAAAAATAGCATAACAGCTGTAATGAAATCCGTCGTACTTCTGATTGGTATATCCGGTTTGGTTTACCTTTTTAAAATCGACAATACCTACCAAAGGATGCAGAACTTCGTAATTTCTCAATTTAAAGTAGTCTACAATGGTTTTAATTTCTAAAATATTCTTCACGACTCATTGTATTTGAAATAAAGATAACCTATTGATGATCACATCATCAAGCTACATATGTATTATCTGTACTTTTGGTATAAACATCCGTTATTTGGGTAGTACCGCACCTAAGTTCTTCCCCTAATTTTGGCATTGTAATCACGTACAATGAAGAAGATAGGAACTTTAATGTTATTGCTGTTTTTAAGTACTGCTAATGCGCAGGAAAATGCAAAAGATAAAAACTATAGGTTTTTAGATGACTTTAGAGGAAGTGCAAGTATAACCCATAATGGCGTTTCATTAGTTCCTTCTTTTTCTTTAGATGATCCCGCTTTGCTGTTAGATTTAAAATTCACTAAAAAGAAGTTAAGTTTTGAGCCTGACATCCGATTTTCCCTTGATGCAAAACCGTGGACTATGCTTTTTTGGTTTCGCTATAGGGCGATTGAAAAAGAAAAGTTTTCACTGAGGCTAGGGGCGCATCCCGCACTGAATTTTAGAACTGTAAATGTCATTAGAAACGGCAATTCCGAAGAACTTTTAGAATCTAGAAGATATTTGGGTGCCGAAGTGGTACCCAGTTATAAATTATCAAAGCATACGAGTATTGGTATGTATTATTTATATGGTCGCGGCTTTGATGCTGGGGTAAAAGAAACTAATTTTTTGGTGCTCAATGCTACCTTTAGTCAAATTCCCATTTCAGAATCGTTTTATATGAATTTTACAACACAAGTTTACTATCTTACTTCTGACGATTTAACCGGATATTATACCTCAGCGTTCTTGACCATTGGTAAAAAGCAATGTCCATTTTCGTTGACAGGTGTTGTAAATAAAGGCATAAGCACCCAAATATTGCCCGATGATGATTTCACTTGGAGCGTGCTATTGAACTATAGCTTTCCAACAAAAGGAAGATTTAAAAAAAAAGGCATAAACCTTATTAAAATGACTACAAAAACAAAGTATATATGATAAAGCTAAAATATACAGTAGTACTTGCAAGTATACTTTTATGTATTGGCTGTAATGAACAAAACAAGCAAATAGCAGATACATCTGTTGAATCGAATGATATTATTTCTATTCAAAAACAAGGGACTTTTGCCGTTGGTGGTTCGGTTAAGAAAAGCTCTGGCACTTTCGACCCCATTGCCCATGGTGCTTTTAATCCTTCAAATCAAAGTACCGAAGGGCAGACCTTGCATGGTGACCACGCATCTGTATGCTATCAAATTCCTACGGAACCTCGCAAGCTTCCGTTAGTATTTTGGCACGGCTACGGTCAGTCCATGCGAACATGGCAAAGCACTCCAGATGGCAGGGAAGGATTTCAAAGTATATTCCTTAAAAAAAGGTATCCTGTCTATTTATTAGATCAACCCAGAAGGGGATTGGCAGGACAAAGCTTAGAGCCAAAAACATTGGAATCTAAAACTGAAGATCAGCTTTGGTTCGGCATATTCAGAATGGGCGAGGGTACACGTTTTTATCCAAACGTTCAATTTTCTAAGGACCCTGAAGCTTTAGATCAATTTTTCCGTCGTAGTACACCAGATACGGGACCTTTAAACATCAATCTTAATATTGAAGCGGTTTCTCAATTATTCGGAAAAGTTGGTGACGGAATTCTCGTTACCCATTCCCATAGTGGCGGACAAGGTTGGAGTGCCGCTCTAAAGACCGATCGAATAAAAGCTATAGTAGCGTACGAACCTGGTAGTAATTTTGTTTTTCCGGAAGATAACATTCCTGAGCCCATTTCTTATGTGGGCGGAACATTACGTGCTAAAGATGTTTCTATGGAAGAGTTTCAAAAACTGACCAAAATTCCCATTGTAATTTATTATGGGGATTACATCCCTGAAATTGAAGTTAAAAACCCTGGTCAAGACCAATGGCGCGCCGCCCTTTCCATGGCACGTAAATGGACAAAAACAGTAAACGACGCTGGTGGTGATGTAACTTTAGTTGTGTTACCGGAAATAGGAATCAAGGGAAATACGCACTTCCCTATGTCCGATTTAAACAATCAAGAAATAGCCGATGTAATGTACAATTGGCTAGAAGAAAAGAAATTAAACTAAAAAATAAAAAAATGAAAAATCTAATTACAATAGTACTGTTTATGCTTCCAATTTGCATTTTTGCCCAAAATACGGACTACAAAGTGTCTTCATACAAAGACGAGGGCTTCAAGGCACCAAATACGCATTATATTGGCGAAGCTTGGTTGAACGGTGTATTACAGGCTGATGATGAAACCGACTTTAATATTACCAAAGCCACTTTTAATGCTAATTCTACATTAGACTGGCATAAACATTCAACATCTCAAGTTCTTATTTACGTAGACGGTGAAGGTTATTATCAAGAAAGAGGAAAAGACCCTGTGATACTTAAAGCAGGCGATGTAATCAAATGTGACAAAGAAACAGAGCACTGGCACGCTTCAACTAAAGATAGTGATGTTACCTATTTAGCAATTTATGGAGGAGGACAACCCACCACATGGACCGAAGTGGTAACACAAGAATATTATGATAGTGTTGCCGATCAACTGAACGACTAATTCACCACTAATGAAAGTAACGTCATTAAGACCAGTACCTATCATGCGTTTAAAAAATATCCTTCGCACGGCGAATATATTCGTCGGGTTAGTATTATTTATCAGCTGTCAATCAATAACGCAACAAGCAACATCAGACAATGCTTTATCCAACCAAGAGAAAAGTATAATCAAAATTACAAGTTATACTGCCCAAGGCAATTTATCTCAGCTCAAGGATGTTCTCCATGAAGGATTAGATCATAAGCTAACCGTGAATGAAGCCAAAGAGGTATTGGTTCATTTGTACGCCTATGCCGGGTTCCCAAGAAGTATACGCGGTTTGCAAACACTTTTAGTAGTACTGGAAGAAAGGACGGCTAAAGGTATAGAAGATGAGTGGGGCCCAGAAGCCACAACTATTGACGATTCTAGAAGCAAATATGAACGAGGAAAGACTATTTTGGAAGAACTTGTTGGACGACCGTTAGATGGAAAACCAGAATACCAAAAGTTTTCACCCGAAATGGACAGGTTTCTTAAAGAGCATTTATTTGCGGATATTTTTGAGCGAGATGTGCTTACCTATAAACAACGTGAACTGGTGACCATTTCCGTCATTGCAAGTTTGGGAAGTTTAGAGCCTATGCTAAGAAGCCACTTAAACCTTTCATTGAACGTTGGCTGGCAAGCCGAACAATTGAAAGAGTTTACTGAAACCTTAGTGATTACTACAACTGAAGACAATGTTTTTGCAACAAAAACAGTCCTTACAGAAGTATTGAAAAGACGAACTGAATAAAAACAACCATGAAAAATTCTGGATACTATACTATTGCCATTTTACTGATACTTTTGACAGCATGTAACACGCCAAAGAAAAGTAAAAAGGAAGTTCAACTTTTCGAGAAAGGGACTAAAATAGAAAATTCGAATTTTACAGGTACCGCATGGTTAAATATGTTGGCAGCACCGGACAGTTTAAATACCATGTATGCCGGTTTGGTTACTTTTGAACCCGCTGCACGTACCAATTGGCATTCACATCCGGCAGGGCAAATATTAATCGTAACCCAAGGTGAAGGTTACTATCAAGAAAAAGGAAAACCCAAACGTATATTACGCATTGGAGAGACGATAAAGTGCTTACCAAATATAAAACATTGGCATGGTGCCGCTCCAAATTCCGAGTTTGCACATATTGCCATATCTGACCGCCAAAAAGGTGCTTCGGAATGGTTTCAACCCGTTACGAATGATGAATATCATAAATAACGTAAGTTGTTTATTCCCAATTATTAGCCCAATCTTTCCAGACCACATCAAGTCCTTGCGACTTTAGCATAGCGGTGATTTCTTCCGTAGGTCTTTCATCGGATATTTCAAACTGTTCTAAAGATTCGGGCGCTACGGCATACCCACCGGGATTGGTTTTAGATTCCGCACTAATTGAGGTGATACCTAAATTGACAATATTATTTCTAAAAATTTCGCTTTCACGGGTAGAAATGGATAATTCTACATCTTCATCCAATAATCTAAAGGCACAGATAAGTTGCACAAGATCGGGGTCGGTCATTTCAACCTTAGGTTCTAATCCACCGGAATGTGGTCGTAACCGTGGAAAAGAAATGGAGTACTTGGTTTTCCAATACGTCTTCTGCAAATACTTTAAGTGTAAGGCTGTAAAAAAGCTGTCGGCTCGCCAATCTTCCAAGCCAAATAAAGCTCCTAATCCAATTTTATGAATACCTGCTTTGCCTAATCTATCCGGAGTATCCAATCTAAAATCAAAATTCGATTTTTTGCCCTTCGGATGGTGTTTTCTATACTCATCTCTATGATAGGTTTCTTGATATACCAAAACGGCATAGAGTCCGCTTTCTATCAATTGCTCATATTCATCTTGTAGCAAAGGCTGCACCTCTATGGTAATATTAGAAAATTGCGAACGAATCAGTTGTAAGGCATTATCGATATAATCCACACCAACTGTTCTATTTGCCTCACCTGTCACTAATAAAATATGGTCATAACCCTTAGATTTTATATAGGCTACTTCTTTTAATATTTCTTCATCCGTTAGCGTTCTTCTTGGAATTTTATTCGTCATGCTAAAGCCGCAATAGGTACAAATATTCTGGCACTCATTGCTCAAGTACATGGGCGAGTACATTTGTATGGTATTGCCAAAACGCTTTTTTGTCAATTGGCGACTCAACTGCGCCATTTGCTCCAAATACGGTTTGGCAGCGGGCGATATCAATGCTTTAAAATCCTCTAAATCTCTTTTCGTATTTCCCAAAGCCCGTAATACATCGTGCTCGGTTTTAGAGAAAATACTTTGCAAGGTTTGGTCCCAATTATAAGTGTCGAAAATATCCTTAAAACTGCCCATATAACTTTAATTCAAAAAACTGGTTAACGGACTACTGGCTTCTGCTTTTTTATGAATTACCGGAGCCAACTTTGCTTCATATGCCATTCTACCGGCGGCTACCGCCATTTTAAATGCTTTTGCCATTTGTACAGGATTCTGGGAAACCGCTATCGCCGTATTGACCAAAACGGCATCTGCCCCCATTTCCATAGCAAATGCAGCGTGCGAAGGTGCCCCGATCCCGGCATCTACAATTACCGGAACATTACTTTGATCAATGATGATCTCTAGAAAATCTTGCGTTTTCAATCCTTTATTACTGCCTATTGGAGCGCCCAAAGGCATAACACACTGTACGCCAACCTCTTCTAATCTTTTACATAAAACGGGGTCTGCATGTATGTAGGGCATAACCACAAATCCTAACTTCACCAACTCTTCTGCTGCTTTAAGCGTTTCAATAGGGTCGGGGAGTAAGTATTTTGGATCGGGATGTATCTCTAGTTTCACCCAATTGGTTTCAAGAGCCTCACGAGATAACTGTGCTGCAAATACCGCTTCTTTTGCCGTACGCACTCCCGATGTATTCGGTAACAAATTAATATGTGAATGGTTTAAATGCTGTAAAATGTCATCTTGCTCATCTTCAACGTCTACTCGTTTTAAAGCCACCGTAACCAATTCACTTTCAGAAGTTAACAAAGCTTCTTTCATTATCTTAGATGAACTGAATTTTCCCGTTCCCGTAAACAATCTAGAGCTAAACTTTTTATCTGCTATCTGTAACATATTATTTTCTTTTTTCTTCGGATATCCAACGTTGCTCGTCAAGCGGACCTCCATTGATCAATTTTTTCAACTCTGGTACCTTATTGAAATTACGGGTCACCTCACCAGACATGGCAATGCCATGTACACCTGTTTTCATAATTTCATTAATATCTTCTGCAAGAATACCGCCAATGGCAATAACGGGTACTTGCGCTTTCAGTTCTTCGAGTATGGTCAAATAACCGTTTAAGCCCAAGACGGGACTCAAATTTTTTTTGGTCTCTGTAAATCGAAAAGGACCTAGACCTATGTAATCCACTTTCTTTGCGACTAAAGTTTCACAATCTTCAAGCGTATTGGCGGTGCCACCGATTATTTGCCAAGACGCCAGTTCTTTTCGGGCGGTAACAGGCCTAGTATCGGTTTTACCCAAATGCACTCCGTCTGCTTTAACCGCTGCCGCCACTTTGTAGTAATCATTGACAATTAATCGTGTTTGATATTTAGAGGTTATTTCCCTTGCCTTTTGTGCCGTACGCAACACTACACTTTCTGGCTGATTTTTTAAGCGTAATTGCACCAATTCAATACCAGAGGTACAGGCTTTTTGAATATGCTCTAAATGCTCTTGTGGTGTTTTACCTTGAGAGATGTAATGTAAGGTTGGTATCATATTTTTTTAACTATAACTAATAACTTTTATTTCTGATGGACGCTTTCTTCTGCTCCTGAACAGTAATATCATACTGCTTTTTCAGCGACACAAAGCTCTCTACCGGTTTTTCCATATTCCACACTCCGCCTAACACTCCGATGCCCTTATACCCGAGCGCTAATGTTGGTTTTACCGTTGCATTGTCAATACCGCCCATACCGACAATCAATTTATCAATAGTGTTAACATCGAACCCTTTACCCTTGTATCCTTTTTTAGAAATGGATGAAAAAACGGGACTCAGTAAATGATAATCGAATTCAAACTCGCAATCTTCTAAAACTTTTGGATCGTGAAAAGAAGAGCTTATGGTTTTACCGTACATATCTAAGCTTTTGAAATACTGACCAGGGTTGTCAATATGGTCTATTCGCATTTGCTCTTGAAAATGTAAACCTTTGAGATTGTAATTATTGATCAATTGATGATGTAAGTGCACCACTATTCTATCATGATATTTTGATTCAATCGCATTCAAATAATCGCAATGTTCTTCATAGTTTTTAAAGGGTTTTCTCAAATGATAATAATTCAAGCCCTTTTGAAACAGTTCATGTAAAATGGCTATCTCGTTGGGTATATCTTTTTCTGGCGCTATTACTACGATCATTTTTTTTTGAGTTAAGGATTGCAATGAAAATCCTTTTGCTTTTTCTGCAAAAGATTGAAGTGGAAAGCCTGCCCACGCTTTTTTCGCGTGGGAACTTCCTTATGCACTTACAAGTAGACTTCTGAACCTTTTTGTTTAAACTCTTCTGATTTTTCGTCCATACCTTTTTGTATTACTTCGTTATCTACAATATCATTGGCAGCGGCAAAATCACGTACTTCTTGAGAAATTTTCATGGAGCAGAACTTTGGTCCGCACATAGAGCAAAAATGCGCTATTTTGGCACCTGCGGCAGGTAAGGTCTCATCATGATATTCGCATGCGCGTTCGGGATCTAGCCCCAAATTAAATTGATCTTCCCACCTGAACTCAAAACGGGCTTTGCTCAATGCATTGTCCCTATGTTGAGAACCGGGGTGCCCTTTTGCCAAATCTGCGGCATGGGCAGCTAATTTATACGTTACCACACCCACGCGAACATCTTCTTTATTAGGCAACCCCAGGTGTTCTTTTGGCGTTACATAGCATAACATGGCACAGCCGTACCAACCGATCATGGCGGCACCTATACCAGATGTTATATGATCATAGCCCGGTGCAATATCGGTCGTTAAAGGGCCTAATGTATAAAATGGAGCTTCATCACAGACGGCTATCTGTTTTTCCATATTTTCTTTGATCATATGCATGGGTACGTGCCCAGGACCTTCAATGAAACATTGAACCTCGTGCTTTCTAGCGATCTGGGTCAATTCTCCTAAGGTCTCCAACTCTGCAAACTGTGCCTCATCATTGGCATCTGCCACTGAACCTGGGCGTAGCCCGTCTCCTAAAGAAAATGCAACGTCATACTGTTTTAGTATCTCGCAAATATCTTCAAAATGGGTATATAAAAAACTTTCTTTATGGTGTGCCAAACACCATTTTGCCATAATTGACCCACCACGGGAAACGATACCGGTTACCCTTTTTGCCGTCATGGGCACGTAGCGTAACAAAACCCCGGCATGTATGGTAAAGTAGTCTACCCCTTGCTCGGCCTGTTCTATTAAGGTATCTTTAAAAATCTCCCAAGTAAGATCTTCTGCAACCCCGTTTACTTTTTCAAGTGCCTGATAAATTGGTACGGTACCAACGGGAACGGGAGAGTTGCGAATGATCCATTCACGGGTTTCATGAATATTCTCGCCCGTTGATAGATCCATAATATTATCTGCGCCCCAACGGCATGCCCATACGGCTTTTTCTACTTCTTCTTCAATAGAAGAGGTTACGGCAGAGTTACCTATATTGGCATTGATCTTTACCAAAAAATTACGCCCCAAAATCATAGGTTCTGCCTCTGGGTGGTTGATATTAGACGGTATTACGGCACGGCCTCGAGCTACTTCTTCTCGTACGAATTCGGGTGTGATTTTATCGGGAATAGATGCTCCGAAATGCTCGCCCTTGTGTTGTTTTCTTATTTGCGTCATTTCATCTATACGCTGATTTTCACGTATAGCTATATATTCCATTTCTGGAGTAATGATACCCTTTTTTGCATAGTGTAATTGGGTAACGTTTTCTCCTTTTTTCGCTCGTAACGGTTTCTTCAAAAGCTTGAAACGCATGTGATCTAAACTTTTATCGTTCAATCGCTCGTTGCAATATTTTGATGAGTATGTATCCAATTCTTCTACATTACCTCTTTCCCTTATCCAGTTTTCCCGTATCCTTTCTATACCGGCATGCACATCTATAGCTATATTGGGATCGGTATAGGGGCCAGAAGTATCATATACGGTTACCGGTTCATTGGGTGTTTTCTTTTTGGTCATTGAATCTATGGTATCCGTCAGGGTAATTTCGCGCATGGCTACTTTGATCTCAGGATATAATTTACCTGGCACATAGATTTTCTTGGAATTTGGAAATGGTTTACGGGTAATACCACCTTGTTTTGGTGCTGTGTCCTTATTTTTCATCTTGGCGATAGTGTTGTTTGGTTTCTATTTCTTTATGTTGTTTCTTAAAATACGAGGATTGATCAACCACCTTGGGTAGCCCTAATGACCAGAACTTCATCATTTTGTTGCAGTGTGGTCGTGTTCCACACTGTTTTGGCAATGATATTTTCGTTGACGGCTACGGCTATACCGTTTACCGAAATACCCAGTTCACTAATGATTTCTTGTAAAGTAATAGTTGCCTTAAAGAGGCGAGGGGTGTCGTTTACGATGATGTTTATCATTTTTAAATTGCTTTATCAAAGTGCAAAGTGCTACTTTGATGTGTTTACGATGTAAACGGAGTATATTAAAAAATGAATTGAAAAATGGAAAGTACAGGTATTGAACCCGTTAACTTTTCCCTACGTTGATATTAATCAAATCAGGTTCTAAGGATATTTCTCAAACTATGAAATAGCTACTCCTAAAGTTTACATGGCTAAGTTAAGGATTTGAAGGGGAATGTGATTCTTAAAAATGGAATAGTTTCATTTTTTTTCGAATAGAACAACTTTAAGTAATGTAATTCAGTAATACATTAAAAGAAAGTTAAAGATTGATTTACTGCTATATTCATTAAATTTCAATCAATTCATCCCAATTAAATTACAATTCGGTAATTCTCAATTTAATGTTATCTTAATTCCATATAGGTTTGTATCATCAATCAAACGGGCAGCATCATGGAACATACCAAACCAAAGACCAGTAAGAAAAAACAAATTTTCAGAATCATATTATTTGCCAGTACTTTCATTTCTTTATGGTTTGTACCGTGGGTTTTAGTGAAAGCATGGATTTTACCCTTACCGAATACGGTACAAGAGCAAGTAGATCAAACCTTGGGTTACGGATTTGACGGAGTCATTGTATATGTAGATGAAGCCGGTAAGCCTCCCGCGTTTTATGGCGCTGGTTATCATAACACTGAAAATAAAATTCCCGTTAACCCAAAATCACTTTTCAAAATTGCCAGTATCAGTAAATTATATGATGCCGTAGCAATTACCAAATTAGTCCATGACAACCGTTTATCGCTTGATAAAACTGTTGCCGATTACTTTCCTGAGCTTGTTGAACAAATTGATAATGCAGAAAAGATCACCGTTAGAATGATGGTACAGCATAGAAGCGGCATCCCTAATTTCACCGATACACCAAACTTCTGGAACGAGCCGCCAAAATCTAGTGAAGATGCTTTAGCTCTCATTTTGGGTAAGCCTGCTGATTTTGCACCCAATGCAGATTATGCCTATTCCAATACCAATTATCTATTGCTTTCCATGCTAGTAGAAAAGGTAACCGGCAAGCCTAATTTTCAGTTTATAAAGGAAAACATACTAGTGCCCTTGAATCTTCATAATACTTACGGGTCTATTGACGAAATAGATATGGATGATTTAATGAGCGGCTATTATGTTGGTGTTGAAAAGGATATTAAAACGACCGATTATCGCTCTATGATTGCATCTGCCGAAGATGTGGGAATCTTCTTGAGATCTTTAAACGATGGCAGTTTACTTAATGAAAAAGAGATGGAAATATATGCATCCATCTATGAATTTAATCATGGCGGATTAATACCGGGCTATCAAAGTATGGCTGAATATCATAAGGATATTGACGCCGTAGTGGTTCAATTTATGAATACGACCGATTTTGAGGGCTATCATTGGAATTTACTACAAATTACACATAGCAGAGTGGTTAAAATATTACGTAAAGCAAAAGAACTATAAAAGCTTATAACTAACTTAAAATTAAATATATACAGACTAAAATCTGTAACAATTTTAGTATTTCATCGTCTTACAATCAAATCATCAATCAATCAATCAATCAATCAATCAATCAATCAATCAATCAATATGAAAGTTTTAGTGGTCGGCGCCAGTGGTGCCACAGGTAGCCAATTGGTAGCGCAACTTCTTTTGCAACAGCACTCCGTCAAAGTAATTGTACGTTCTTCTCATAAGCTCGCGAAATCATGGAAGAACCATGAAAATCTTCAAATTATCACTGCGAGTATTTTAGCATTAAGCAATGCTGAAATGGAAAATATTGTCAAAAATTGCGATGCCGTAGCATCGTGCTTAGGGCACAATTTAACTTGGAAGGGAATCTATGGTCAACCCAGAAAATTGGTTACCGATGCTACAAAACGCCTATGCGATGCCATACAAGCCACTACATTAGAACGTACGACAAAGTTTGTTCTAATGAATACAACTGGGAATCGTAATCGTGATTTGGATGAGCGTATTCCTTTTGCACAAAAATGTGTCATAGGTCTGCTCCGCCTATTACTTCCGCCTCATGTAGATAATGAAAAGGCGGCAGATTATTTACGTACCCAAATTGGTCAAAACAACAAAGCCATTGAATGGGTTATTGTAAGACCAGACGGATTAATAAACGAAGAGCAGGTTAGCGATTATGAAATTTTTCCTTCACCTACACGTAGCGCCATATTTAATGCCGGTAAAGTGAGTCGCATAAATGTGGCGAATTTTATGGCCAATCTCATTGGTGATAATAAGCTTTGGAATAAATGGATAGGGCAGATGCCGGTTATCTATAGTTCATCGCAAGACAATTAATTAAATAGCATTTAACAAGATGGAAAGACTTATAAAACAGTTAGAAAAACAACATTCTGGTATAAAGGTTCTAGCCCTTTTTTTACTCACCAATATCGTTTATGCGTATATGCTTTTAGTTACCATTCCGGCGACGATGGAATTCTCGAACGGATTACAACTATTGGATATGATGCCCACAGGATATGATTTAGAGGTTGTAAACACTCTTTTCAACACATTAGGAGATACCGGTCGCCAAACGTATCTCACCAAACAAATACCTGTAGATATGATGTACCCATTACTCTTTGCTATTTCTTATGCAGCAATACTGGCTTATTTCCTCAACAAACTACCTAAATTGAACCCTAAATTCCTTTATTTGTGTCTATTACCCATAATTGCTGGTATAGCGGATTATATTGAAAATATTGGTATTATATCCCTGCTAAATGCCTACCCAACTGTTACAGAGACTTCTGTAAACATCACCAGTATGTTTTCAATTATTAAAAGTAGTGCTACCACTATTTATTTTTTAGTTTTAATAGTGGTCTTGATGATACTTGGTTTTCGTAAGTTAAAATCTAGAAGCAAGAATTAGCAGCATTAACAAAACCCAATAACTAACAATGGTAGGGAGGCACTATTTATTACCAACCATATTTATCCCAAAAACGCTAAAAAGAATAAAACAGTTGCAGTAATTTTGTATTTCATATACCCCAAACAATACAAAAGCTTGTTAGAGAAAAGAAGACAATTACCCCAAGAACAATTAACAGATGAAGACCATTTCATTTACTGTTTAGAAGGTGTCGATGATATAGAAACCGAACAACTTACCGAAGCACAACAAAGCTTGGAACAGCTCGCCATGAAATATGGCATTGCAAGTATCTACAAAACGTGCGATACCATAGAAGGACTAGAAGATAGTCTAAACGCATTGGTGTTAGATG
>Ga0209295_1000385_pt1 | contig 24005 bp, 21 predicted proteins | sample Porto_5metaG_FD_187428 | JGI IMG/M metagenome (GOLD analysis project Ga0209295, IMG submission 187428) | Marine algal microbial communities from Porto, Portugal - Porto_5 metaG (SPAdes) (version 2) | ecosystem: Host-associated > Algae > Red algae > Unclassified | place: Portugal: Porto... | reverse complement strand
GTGAAATTTTTTCGAGTACGAGGCGGAGGTTATTCAGCATAGCCGTAGCTACGCTGGATGTTCTCCAACAAAGTAATCGGACAAATTTCGCCAAATGAACTTATCATAATTAGTTTGACTTACTACTTAGTCATTATACTTACTTTCAATTTTTGTTCAATAAAAACAATGGATCACACACATATAGGATTTGCGGGAAAAGCGCACGGCTTAGACGGACGCTTAAAACTCGTTGCCAACGAGGCGTATTTGGAGGATTTTGCGTATTTAGAAGTGATTTTTTTGGAAGAAAAAGGCGGTTTAGTGCCTTATTTTATCGAAGACATCAACTTCAAAGGTGCCCTCCTCAAATTTGAAGACATCAACACTCGTGAGCAAGCCTTGAAATTAGTTCATAAGAAAATCTACGCTCGCAACAGCGACCTCCAAGAACGAGAGGTCATCAGCACCCTACAATACGGAAAATATATCGGCTACACCCTAAACGACCAAAATATTGGCGAACTCGGTAAAATCGAAGATATTCAAGAGTTTCCCCAACAAGAAATCGCTTTTTTTCAATACAAAAACGAAGAAAAACTCATCCCTTTAAACGATTCGCTAATTATTAGCGTTGATGAAGAAAAGCAATTGATTATCGTCGATTTGCCCGAAGGATTACTTGAAATTTAATGATTAATGGTTAAGGATTAAAAAACATGCGTATAGACATTCTCACTGTATTGCCCGAATTATTGGAAAGTCCTCTCCAACATTCCATCATGCAACGTGCTCAGGATAAGGGCTTGCTCGAAGTGCATTTGCACAATCCGCGCGACTATTCTACACAGAAGCAAAAGCAGGTGGATGACTACCAATTTGGCGGCGGCGCAGGTATGGTAATGACCATTCAGCCGATTGCCGATTGTATTGATAAACTGAAATCCGAACGCAAGTACGATGAGGTTATTTTCCTCACTCCCGATGGCGAACGTCTCACACAATCCATTGCCAATCAGCTTTCTATGCACCAAAACGTCATCATGGTTTGCGGGCATTATAAAGGCATCGACGAGCGTATTCGGGAGCATTATATCACTCGCGAAATTTCGATCGGCGACTTCGTACTTTCTGGCGGCGAACTCGCGGCAGCTGTCCTCACAGACGCTATCGGGCGACTACTTCCCGGTGTGCTAAATGACGAAACTTCCGCCCTTTTCGATTCCTTTCAAGACAGCCTGCTCGCACCGCCTGTATATACGCGACCGGCGGAATATAATGGTTGGAAAGTACCAGACATCCTACTTTCGGGACATCAAAAAAACATCGACGATTGGCGATATGAACAAGCCGTGAAGCGAACCGAAGAACGTCGCCCTGATTTGTTGGAGGAAGAATGATATTTGTTTACTGAAAAAACCTTATCTTTGGATAAAATTAAATTCCATGTTTTTAGATATATTAATCAATAAGGAATCAAAATCTATTGAATTTCAATTGAAAAAAATTGAAGAGTTATCCACGCACGAACGCGAATGGTCGATGATTTCTAATGGAGAGACGGATGGTTCATTGGAATTGAAATTTAAAGACGAGGCTTTTGTCTTAAAAGAAATCACAAAACAACCAAAAGGACTTGAAATTCAAGAAGATGCACTCACCGATTTCTTAAATGAATTTCTAAAAGAAGAACACGAAAAACAGCAGGAAGGTATAGATAATAGTGATGAAGGTAGCAACTCAGACAAAATTCAACCTTATGACCCAAAGAAAATTAGCATTCGGAATGAGCGTTGGTCGCTTTCTCATCTTTATGAACTTATTAATGAGTATCAAGATATTGAATTGAACCCTGATTTTCAGCGAAATTTTGTTTGGAATAAAGGCATGCAATCTAGATTAATTGAGAGTTTAATGTTACGTATTCCTATTCCGGCTTTTTACTTATCCGAAAGCAAAGACGGTAAATATCAGGTAGTGGACGGACTACAAAGGTTGACGACTATCACTCATTTTTTGAATAATAATTTTGCCCTAAAAGGTCTAGAATATTTGGATGAACAAAAAGGGAAATATTTTGCAAAAAAAGGAAAACAAAAAGGTATTGACCAAGAATTTGTACGAATTATAAAACTAACTCAATTAAACATAAATATCATAGAAGCCAAGTCGCCTCCCAAAGTTAAATATGATGTTTTCAGAAGAGTCAATACAGGTGGAAAACCGCTTAATAATCAAGAGATTAGAAATTGCCTTGCCAACACTGCAACACGTAATTTAATCAATGAATTGGCACATTCAGAAGAGTTTAAAAAAGCTACCGGAGGAAGTGTGCGGACTACACGTATGCAGGCACAGGAATTGGTTTTACGCTTTATCGCATTTTATAATGAGCGTATTTTGGAACTACCGCAGTGGACGTACAAGGGAAATATGACCGAATTTCTTGATAATAGCATAGAGTTACTCAATGAAAATCAAGTAGATGATTATCAACAACTTAGAGATGATTTTATAAATGCCATGAATAATGCTTATCATTTATTTGGGCAATATACTTTTAGAAAATGCCTCCCCGAACATCTACAACCGAAAGCGAGACGGCAACTCATCAATAAATCTTTGTTTACTACTTGGTCTGTGTTATTGTCAAAAGTTGACAATCAGATTGTTAAATCCAAAATTAAGCATGAACAATTAGCACCTATTCTAGCTCAACAGTTAAGTAAAGATAGCGAATATCATTATTCTGTAAGTTATAAAACCAATAGTAAAATTTATCTGGATAATGCTTTTCAAAAAGCTCAAAACATAATCACCGAACACATACTTTCATGAACAGTCATATCGAAATAGAGGGATTCAAGTGCTTTGAGAAAGTAAATATTCCCTTAAAAATGTTGAATGTATTGGCAGGAGGTAATTCTGTTGGTAAATCTTCTGTCATTCAAGCCTTATTATTATTGAAAAATAGTTTGGATGATCCAAGAACTCCACTAAATGGTAACTATCTATTGAATCTTGGTAATGCCGCACAAATACTTTCTAAAAAATTAGTAAATAATGACATATATATTAAGTATAAGTATAACTTTTCTAAACTTGCTAAAAGATGGACAGTAAATCTATCTAATCCTGATGTATATTTACCCCAACCTCGAGAAACTATGCTACAAAAAGGGGAATTTCCGTTAAACAATCACAATTTTCATTATTTACACGCAGAACGACTAGGCCCTCGCCCTCGCTATGAAATTGGAATCGAAGAGAGGAACGTTGGTTGGCGAGGTGAAAATACGATAGCTATACTTAGTTCAGAAACCGTAGGTACACCTTATTATAATATCCATTCTTCATTAATGTTCCCTGAAAGCGAAAATCCCAAACTCCGGCATCAGGTAGATTTATGGATGAATCATATAGTACCCGGCGTAGATGTTAGCCCAGCACGAGTAAGAGAAATCAACCAATCTTATGTCTTGTACAACGACAATTCACCTTATAACGTAGGCTTCGGTATTTCGTATGTATTGCCGATAATTACAGCAGGATTGATTGCTCGTAGTGGCGAAATGTTTATCGTAGAAAATCCAGAAGCACATCTACATCCTTCGGGGCAGTCACGCATTGGGCATTTTTTGGCGAAGGTCGCTAATTCGGGTGTTCAAGTCATCGTAGAAACGCATAGTGAACACGTTATCAATGGAATACGCTTGGCGAGTTTGCAACAAAGAATTTCACATGACAATGTAGTGATTCATTTTTTTAGTAAAAAAGAAGACGAAGACCAACCCGATATTAAGACAATTTTCCTCAACGAAAATGCCGATTTAGATGAATGGCCCGTCGGCTTTTTTGACCAACAACAACAAGATATTGCCCAAATTTTTAAACTCCGAAAAGCACAGAGAAAATGACACAATTCGATTTCTATCTCAATAATCTGTCTTTCAAGAAACCGGAAGCACTCACAATACCTGAATTACAGGAAAGGATAAAGCAATTTGTCGGCGATTGTGAGTTTATTCGACAGCAGAATAGTGAACGGATATTTCGTCACTATTCAATCTATGACGAATTGATTTTTGATAATTGTACCGTGTCCGATTTTTGCCACACGCCGCTTGGAATAGAATTGACAGATAGAGATTCGCAGGTTTATTTACAGCAAATCATAGACCACGCAAAAGATACCAATTTAGAAAATGAGGATATTATCGAATTGCTTGACGAACACGACGAAGAACTTATAAACGGCATTCTTTGTTTGCATAAAATACAGAACATCAATGAAATATATTGCGTTTATCACAAAAATGATTGGCTCAGATTTCACCGATATTTCTTATGTGAATATCCACCCGTAAGAAATGAATTTTGTAAAAACCTAAGTCCGTATTTCCCAAATCTTTACTTCAATGAGGCGAGTATTCCTGCTGGATTAAATGGTTTACACACCAATTATACTGAAATTATGCAAACAATCATACATCATTTGTCTGCACTAAATGATGTATTTTTCGACATTTTCATGCAGGAGGGAATGAGTGGAGATGAGGCTTGCGATGAGTTAGAAAATCATTATCGTTCGCATCAAGTCGGAATTAGAGCTTCGAGAGATAAAAATGGTTTAAAAGAGCTTGACTTTGAATTTTCTGACAGCGATAAAAAACTATATTGCGACCTCCACACAAAATTTCATCAATATTTTGAGTACAAAACCCCAAGTTATGAAGCCAAAGGCAACCGTATATATTTTCATCAACCCATAAATGCCTTCAAAGACGGTAAAGTTCTCATTGCCAGAATTGGTAAACACGCAAACTAATTTCTATGCCCAAAAAGGGACTACACCTACCCGATGAATACTTTTTTGACCGTGATTTTCCGGCGGCGGCTGTCTTGGATATACTCGAAAAGGCGGCAGTTCAGCTATTCGGAGATGACGAAAACCACTTCCATGTCGATATCACGACGCTCGAAGGAGATTTTTTTTCAAAGCTGACCTTCAGTGAGTTAGAGCGGTATTTTTTGATTTTTAAAAATGTGATTAATAGCATTACGCTGATTGAAAAATCGTCGGCGCGGCGTTCTATCGTCTTGTACCTCAACACTGCGCCCAATGTACATGACCTGAGTTTTTCTATCACGACCAATCAGGCTGATGAGCATTATCTGATGGAAATTTATGTTCAAAGTCTGCTCAAAAAGCACACAAAAGCAGCTAAGAAAACGACCAAACATCAGGTACACAAGGATTTTTTATTTGAGCATGATTTTACTGCCCCCGAACTCGTCGATTTCCTCACCGAATTGTCCAATTCTTTTTTGGAACATACGCCATTTCGCGTCGAAATTTACAGCAAATATGATGAGGTTTTAGTGCTTTCTGCGAATGACGAATCTATGCTCCTCACGCAACTCGAATTGGGGGAGCATCGCGTCCTCACGCTTAATAAACAAACACTTGACGGCAGCAGCATCAACCTAACGATGTACTTTTCCGAACACCTCCCCTGCTTCGGATATTACGCACTAAATGCCGCTTCAAGTACCGACCTAAAACATCCTAAAGCACTTATTAATAGGAAGTTGAATATCGACAAACAAAACCAAAAGCAACTAAAGGGCGTGATGGTCAAAACCTCGGTTCTGCAAGGTGTTTTTCCGATAGATACGACTTTGAATGCCGACCAAATCAGTGATTTTTTGGAGATGCTCGGTGATGGATTTTTACCCGATGAAGATTTAAAAATCCGCTATATCAATGCCGATAATTCCTGTTATCGCTACGAAGATGGTGGTATAGATTCGATGTGTATCTTGCTGCGAAGTAGTGGCGCAGGCAGTATTTTTAGTGCCAAACGTATCGGGCAAAAACAGCAGTTTGTCTTGGGTTTGAACGCTCAAAATGTGCGGCATCGAGTGGGTTTTTACTATATTTCCTTGGGGAATTTTGCGGATAATAAGGCGATGGAAAACTTACTGCTGAAAAGTCTGCAAACTAAAACTGAAGCATCCGAAAATACGGCTTTGGATGTTCGTCCGCAGCTGCAAGGTTCTTTCTTTTTTCCGACAAATATTCATGCAGATGCGTTTGTAGAATTTCTGAAAAATTTCTCTAAAACCTTCTTTCCTGATGACTTTCTCGCATTGCGTATAAATCGCGTGAATGGTGAAAAAAACTTTCTATATGATGAGGAATATTCGGAACTTCAGGCCTGGATTCAAAAGGGTGAACACGAGGTTATTTATTTGAATAAAAAAACAAAAAACGGATGTAGTATCAGCGTTCATTTGCAATTTAAAAATGAAGATAATACCGCACCAAACGGTTATTATTCGATAGTGACAGAGAATGATAAAAATAATTTGGCAGTACGTACTTTTATACAGAAAAATTTACGGAAAAATACACAGCAAATACCTGATAATCAAGAAGATAGTTTATTTCCCGAAAAAGAAAAAAATACGGTAATTGCGCCTGCGGAGAATGATAATTTTACTGTAAATCCCATTTTCAAAAATACGAATTTTACTTCACAAAAAAAGTGTTTTATCCGTCTGTCGAATGATGATGAAATGCTGTTTGGTGCGCTGTGTGAAGTATTGGGTTCCGCTAATCTGGAAGGGGTGAAATCGAAGGGTTTAGAAGGTGTAAAAGTGTTGGACACACTTTGGCAACACATTAATGAATCAGCGTTACTTATCCTTGATATTAGCGAAAGTAACACGACTGCATTTTACGAATTGGGCTTGGCACATACGCTCGGAAAGGAAGTTATTTTATTGGTGCAAGATGCACGAGAATTGCCTTTTGATTTCAAGCGGTTCAAACATATTATTTACGAAAAAAATGAGGACGGTATGGAAAGATTGAAGGCGGAATTGGAGGCGTATTTGACGTAACACAGACATTCTTGTCTGTACTCTACAAGTACAGACAGGAATGTCTGTGTTACGTTAAAAATCTAAGCCAAATTGCGGCGTAGGCAGATCGTCAACATCTTCATAAATCAAAGCCATCGGTATTTCAATATCCAATGAATTTAGCTTTACAGACCTATCCAATCCTACGGTAGTCGTCATTCTCCAAAAATCAATATCACGAAACAAAACTTCCACAACAGGCTCATCTTGGGCAATTAATACATATTCTTTAAAGGAAGGTAAGGAGCAATATTTTCGAAATTTTGCGCCTCTGTCGTATTTTATGGTACTTGGTGATAGTACTTCTACCACTAAGATAGGATTTATGACACCATCATTTTTAATGTTATGATATTCAGTATCTCCACACACTACGAAACCATCTGGATAAACGTAAGAGTCTGCATTTTTTACATAAATTTTTACATCACTATTAACAGCTCGGCAGGGTTTACCATTTGCTTTTAGTATAGCTTTTAATGCTGCATACATATTACCTCCAATATACCCATGATTTGCCGAACCACCTGACATAGTGATTACTTTCCCACGTTCATACTCATGCTTTTCAGGACTAGCTTCCTCAAAAGCCAAATATTCTTCTTTTGTGTAATATTCTTTTACTGCTTGTGTATCTGTCATACGTATAAATTTGAAGGTACTTGATTTTTCTGGCAGAAAGTTACGTTTTTTAAAATAAATATTTTGTGAATATATTCTAACTCGCTTGACAGCTAAAGCAGTCATTACGATGGGTTAAAAATCCAAACCGAATTGCGGCGTAGGCAGATTTTTAATATCTCTGTAAATCAAAGCCATCGGTATTTCAATATCTAATGAATTTAGCTTTACAGACCTATCCAATCCTACGGTAGTCGTCATTCTCCAAAAATCAATATCACGAAACAAAACCTCTACAATTGGTTCATCTTGAGTAATTAATACATATTCTTTAAAGGAAGGCAAGGAGCAATATTTTCGAAATTTCGCGCCTCTGTCATAACTCGCTGTGCTATCCGATAGGACTTCCACGACTAAAATAGGATTGGTGATACCGTCATTTTTGATATGCGTTTCTACTTCGCCACAGACCACAGAGGCATCAGGATAAACGTAGGATTCGGATTTTTCCACATATATTTTTGCATCCGGGTTAAAGGGACGACAAGGTTTATTTTGTGATGTTAAAATAGATTGTAAGGCAGAACTAACGTTCGTGCTGATAATGCTATGATTAAGTGTACCGCCTGCCATAGCCACAACTTTGCCTGCATGATACTCATGCTTACCTTCACTGGCTTCCTCAAAAGCCAAATATTCCTCTTTGGTGTAATATTCTTTTACTGTTTGTGTATCAGTCATACGTATAAATTCAAGCCAAGTTTAAATCCAATAATTATTCTATTTTCAACAACTTCAAATCAAATTCAAACTCCGGCATCACGTCCTCGCCTGTGAGTATGCGGTCAAAACCTTCGAGGATTTCGATACCGCCATTTTCGCGATAAATATAGGTCGTTTCCGTTTTCGGATCAATAAGCCATCCAAGTCTAACACCGTTTTCTATCCACTCCAACATTTTTTCTTTCAACATTTTTATGCGGTCTGTCTTAGAGCGCACTTCAATCACAAAATCCGGTACGATAGCCGCAAATTTTGACCGTTCAGATTCCGGCATTTTAGCAAGTCGTTCAGGGCTAATCCATGAGGCATCGGGGGAGCGTACTGCGCCCGTAGGCATCGTAAATCCGGTAGATGCGCTTGGTGCGTCTCCTCCATTTTTTCTCGCCCAAACTTTAACGTCTGTGGCAACTTCGCTTTCACGATTGCCCGAATCATAAGTAACTGGAGGCATAATAATAATATTTCTATCTTTGTCGCGCTCAATACGAACTTCCTGATTATCCATGCAAAATTGAAAAAACTCTTCATCCGTCATGTGACTTGGAAAGCTCTTTAAATCAAATCTGTTCTCTATTTCTAAAACTAACATAGTATTTTGAGTTGCAAGTTGCGAATTACGAGTTCGCAAAACATTTATAAATAATACCTGTAAATTACAATTTTTTCATAGAAATTCCAAACCATCCACCATCACGCCAATACCTCGTCCAACTTCTTCTCCAAACGGTCATCCAACGCATTTTTAATCAAATTCGAATAATTACCACGTTGAATTTCGCGTTTGATGCCGTACTTTTTATCCTCCAAAGATGTTGGTTCGTAAATACGTCGAGCCTTGGCATTTTTAAACATATTTTTACGGTGTAAATCCTCTCCCAATTTCAATTCATCCTCACTCGTGCTGATGACAAAATAGGAATGTTGTCCGCTTTTGACCTTCCATTTGTGCAGACCATCTTCGCCACCAAGATACGCACCCGCACAGTCGCCGTCAATGCGCAATTCGATGCCGACAAATACATCCTCCAACTCTTCGGGTTCAAATTCCAGCGGCTTATCTATCGACATCTCCACTCGCACATAATCCTTCCGCATATCCTTGACCACCTCACTCGTTCCATTGTCCAGCGTTTTTACTGTCGTAACGATTTCTTCGTAATATGACTCGCGATACCATAGTCCAAACACCTGATAATCATAATTTTGTGATTTAAAAATGTCGAAATATACATCAAGTCCCATCTGTACAGAACTACCAATTAACGCGATTTTTCTGTGGTCACAATTCTTATGCACACGTTTGTACAGCTCGCGTTTGAGTCCGTTAAATGCCACTTCCCATGCCTCGGTTCGCTTCACAAGGCTTTCATTATAATGCTTCAACCCCATGCAAACCAAAACAAAATCTTCCTCCAAATCGCGGACATCTTCGGTCATTATATCTACACTTTCTCTGGTTTGTAGATAATCCGTGTAGTTTTGTGCATTCGTTTCATTCGTCCAAAATGTCTTGGGTATACGCCGTTTTTCGCGTTCCAAAATATTCAAATCAGACATCAATTTGAGATAAAAACTGCCCTGTTTCATCTTGGCAATACTGCGGCGAAGATCCCCGGCATGTTCCGTCCAACGGTCGCGCGAAAGTTCTTCGAGTAATAGTTCGGTTTTTAGTGGGTCGGCTTCTATTTCAATGTGTGTTTTATCGTCTTTTAGCGTTACATTCACCACCAATTTATCCTCAAAATCATACAAATTTAATTGCTTAGAAAGCGGCAAAACCAAACCTTCGCGCAGTGTCCGTTGTATCTGTCTTGCGCCGTATTTTGGGTCGTAACCCGTTGTGGCAAAATGGTCTAAAACCTCCTCCGAAAGATTCAATTCGAGGTCGCGGTAGGCGATGCCTTCGCGTTTTTTGAGCAAGCCGATTTCACGATTTACCACGTATTTTACGACATCTTTTGAGATGGGTTGAAACGGAATAATCTCATCCATTCTATTCAGCAATTCAGGGCGAAAATGCTTTTGCACTTCCGACATAAAATGCAAGTTAACCGACTCATTATCAATTTCTTGCTTCCAACCAATTCTATCTGACTGCAAAGATTTCGCGCCAATATTTGAAGTCATAATAACTATCGTACTACAAAAATTGACCAGTCTGCCAGAGCTATCCGTGAGGCGTCCGCTGCCGAGCATTTGCAAGAGCAAATCATAGAACATGGCATCCGCTTTTTCTATTTCATCAAATAATAAAACGCAAAAAGGCTCGCGCCGTACCGCAGCCGTCAGCAAGCCATCTTGATAGTACCCCAAACCCGTCAATCGCTGCACATCATACGGATTGCTAAATTCACTCATATCAAAGCGCACCATACGTTTGCGATTACCAAACATAAACTCCGCCAATACCTTCGCCGATTCAGTTTTTCCGACGCCCGTAGGACCGACAAAAAGGAAGGACGCAATTGGTTTTCCTTGCCGCGAAAGGTCGGTTTTGACCACCGGAAACATATTTGTCACGCTATCCACCGCAGGGTCTTGACCGAATACATTTTTATGGAAAAAATCGCGTACTTCGCCTATCTCAATGCTTTGATTTGGGTCTACCATAAAGGACGGCATCCCCGTTTCTTCGCAGAAATATTTTATCACACTCGAACGGTCAATGCGTGTTTGTACCTTTTTTCGTTGGATTTTCTGCTCGCGCTTATCCGCATTTTTTTGATTCAATAAAATACTCTCTAAAAAGCGAATCGGCTTGCCGGGAAAGCCCGAATAAGGCGTAAAACGACGATTGAGACGAATGGTTTCTTTTATCGCTTCCGGCTCAATGACGACCTTTTCCAAACGAGCAATATCATTGACTTTTCGTACAATAATATCTTCCAAATCCTCGCGCGGTTCTTCCAACTTAACTACCTGAAACAGTGCAGTATAGTTAGGACTTCGCACGTCGATTTGGGCGAGTTCTTCGGGCGTACATTCTGTAATCAAATTGACCTCTCCCCTACTCAAATACGTGCGGATGTACTCTGCCATACTGACGTTATTTCCGGCGTATTGTCCGACCTCGAAAAGTTCCAAAAAATTGCGGACATATAAGGCTTCGCCCTTCTCCGAAAGTTCGCGGCAAAGCAGGGCAAGGTTTTGTTCCCAACCAACATCGCCCGTCAATTCGCGGATGAGTGTAGAGGCGGTGGTTTCCCAAATAATCTGTTTGACACCAAGTTCTTTGCGGCGGTGCGCGAGTTCCCACACGAGCGCGGTTTTGCCGACGCCCGATGCACCTACGAGCAAAACATTTCGATTAAATCGCCCCTTCAAAACTCGCGCCATACGCTCCAATTCTGCCTCACGCCCATACGCCACCCTACGCGGAATGACGAGCAATCGCGCGACTTTGGGCAGCCATTCGTCTTTTTTTGTATCGTCATTTTGGGCAAGTTCGGAAGGGGTCAAAAAGTCGAGCGAAAGTTCTGTTTTTTCCAATTTTACCGCCTCGTACCACAGCGTTGGAATGAGCAAATACATGAAACGCAAGCGTTTATTTTTCTTAAAATCAAGCAATATACTCTCTTCCAATTTTTCTTTCAAATCGTCCGCATCTTCACCGTAAGCCTCTGCACCGATAGCCGGCACGATGCCCAAGCAACCGTTTTTGCCTTCGTGGTACAGGTAATCAAATTCTATATCAAAGGCAGGATAACGTTGGTGTTTGGGCTGCGGAATGTGTACGGTCAAAACCGCCTGCTCGTAGCTTTCGGTGTGGTGATAGCCGAGAAATTTGTCGTAATCGCCCTTATCGACGACCTTTTTCTGAAACAATCGCTGGAAATCTCGCCTTAATGATTCTGCATCGCCACTCAAGCGAATCACGCTTTTCTCAAATAAAGGTACGAAAGCATCATCGCCCGTAAATCGCAGCCGAACAGTATGAAACGGTGTTTTTGTTGTATAAGACATTTTTAAGTATCAAGTTCAAGTGTCAAGCGCAAGTTCAAAATCAAGCGCACCGGACTCGTATTTTGTTGGTTAGGAAACAGGGATAAATGTACGGTTTTTTTATTCAAAATATGTCAAATTGGTTGGGTTATCGTGTTGTGGTGTTATCGTGTTATCGTTCTTGCATACGATAACACGCTCGCACTATAACACCGTAACACGTTTTATTATCAGTGCAACTTTTCATGGCACATAATTCTGATAAATACCGCTATCATACTTATCATCAATTTCCGTCTCAGTGCAACTTTTCATGGCACATAATTCTGACAACCTAATTGGATTTTTTTGCTTAGGAGTAGGACTGTCTCAGTGCAACTTTTCATGGCACATAACTCTGATAAAACGACACCGAAAAAACAGGAACCCATGATTTGTCTCAGTGCAACTTTTCATGGCACATAACTCTGATTCAAAGATTCTATCGGAGGTGGTGGAGAGCTGTTGTCTCAGTGCAACTTTTCATGGCACATAACTCTGATTACGAGATCAGCAAAAAAAACAATTGATATTTTGTCTCAGTGCAACTTTTCATGGCACATAACTCTGATCCTTTTTTTTTATAAAGTATTGATTATCAGTTTTTAGCAAACTTTTGCTCGTGGCTGAAATCGGGTTTTCTTGTCAAACACATACAGTTTTAAATTTTAACAATATGTCAAATAACAATCGTATTTCCAATATTGAGGATGTAATTGGCATCGGCTTGTTTTTGGTCATTCCTGTTCGCAGGCGGGTATCATAAGCCCACATATCCGAGCCTACTCCGCGCCGTGAATGACGATGGCGATACATATAAATGTCAAAGAACTTTTTCGGGTTTCGGGTTACGAGTTACGGGTTAACGGGTTACTGGAATCAACTCGCTAACCCGCAACCCGTAACTCGCTAACTCGTAACTGCCTTTTTGGTTTTCGGTTGGTTTTTGTTTTGTATTGTTGCTGAATGCCGAATCCGAGTGAGCCGCCTTTTCCTATGGCGATGTGGTCGGGGAGTTGGAGGTTGACGGTGTAGCTGAGGTCGAAGGCGATATGTGGCACACCAAAGCAGCTAAGGGTGTAACTGTTTTGCAGGTCGCTGATGCGGACTTGTAGTCGGTCGGGTACGTGATAGCCGAGTGTCTGGCAGAGTCCGAGTAGATGTCCGGTGATGTTGCGCTCGATGAGTGCGATGCGGTCGGCGAGGTTTTCGGTTTGTTTCCACTGCTCAAAGTTGGCTTTGTTGAAGGGGAGGTAGCTGTTGATTTTGTATTTGACGGGCTGCGGGGTGGTGCATACACGTAGGTCGCGCTCGTGCAGGTCGCGTATGCGTAGGGTGTAGCTGCGCCCGCCCATCGTGAAGTCTTGCCCTGTCTTACGGAGCAAGCCGCGGAGTTGTTCTACCCCCTCGCCAATGGCATAGATGCTCGCCCTGCCGTCCACCGTTCGATATTGGATGAGGGGGGCTTGTCGGGTCGTGCGTCCGGCGTCAATGTGGTTGTGGAAGTGCTGGTTTTCCCATCCGGCGAGTTCTGCCATCGCACCTCGGAATTGACGGAGTTGGTGGTCACGGAGGGGGAGGTCGAGGGTGAGGTGCAAGGTGGTGGTGTGCTGCATTTTTTTTATTTTTTTATTGTTTTGGCTTTGGTTGGTTATTTTTGGGGGCGGAGAAGACGGAAGGTAAGTGCCTGATTCTCCTCAATTTCTTGTTGTGATGAATAAAGAAACTCCTCCATTGTCTGCGTTTCGTCATTGCTATTTTCATCAGTTGTAACATTACGTTTTGATATAGACATACGTTGACTATTATCATTTTCGTAATATTCATCCTCGAATTTTTCTTTATCATAATCGTAGCACCACTCATTAATTTCATTATAAGAAATAACATCAGAATGCCCTAAAATGAATTTTAATTCATCAGAGGTAGGAAGACGAAAACCGTCTGCTTTTATATTGTCTAAACTATCAATTTTTGTCCTATGGTTGAATGTAGTTAAACCGAATTCATTTGTTAGTTCATCTGCTAATTTCACGGCATCAATCCAACTTGTAAATACTGCGATATTTGTATCATCATCTTTCTTTCCAATTTTATCTAACCAATCCTGATTTATAGTTCGACAATATATTTTGAAAGTTTCAATTTTTATTGGCTCTTTACAGACATGTAACTCATTACCATTATAACTAATTTTTATTAATTCGTTTTTGTCAATAGCTGCTGGTAGTTCGGGAATCATCTCTATGGCATCAAAGGAGTTCCTCATTTCACTTAAAAACTCATTTATTTCATCATCTGAAGTAAATTTTTCTGCTTTCTTTTTTAGCTTTTTTAAATACTCGGATTTTTTTTGCAGAAACTCCTTAATAGAATTTCTATTAGCGGTATATATGTTTATGACTTTTTCCAAGTTTTGAATCATCATATCCCATTCACCTATGATTTCTATGAACACATTCGCCATATTAACCTTCTGTGTATTGTGTATATATCGACGTTTAAAATTTTCAAACGTTACAACATCCATTTTGGATATAGCTTTTTCCCAATCCTTATTTTCCTTTTCTTTTTCTTCTTCTTTACGTTTTCGTTCTTCCTCTGTAATGGTTTCTTTGTTTTTGGAAGCGTCGTTATTCCTTCCTCTCTTTATAAATATGCGTTTCAAATCTCTCCATGAGTTAAATGATTCACTCGCAGAAAAATTTATCTCGCCCTCGTATTTTAAAAAAAGTGGAATAAGCGGTACGGTAAGTTTAAGCTTGTGTGAAGCTGTGGCTTTCCCATTAAGCTCATTTAAAATTTCCTGTTTTTTAGAGTCAAATTCTGGGTTAGTGATTTTTCCTATGCGATTTTTGAAGGTTTCCAATATTCCTTTTGCCTCTTTATTAGCCTCTGAACTATCTTCATTTATACTACTTTTTTCTTTATCAATACTTCGCAAAAAGGTGTCAAAAGATTCTTTTAAGTAATTTATGGCAACTTCAAGGCTATCAAATCTCTCATGAATTGGATTAGTATACTCCTCAAAGAGTTGTCTTAAAATTAGCTCAATTTCACTCAAATTCACAGAATAATTATTGTTTTTCTTAGTCATAGTGAGTTAGATTTTAAAATTCAAACCATCTGCCCAAACCCAACATTCGTCTTCGCTCCGATACCAAATTGCGTGAGCAATTCACGAAAGAGCATATATTTTTTGGTGGTATCTATCGTAATGTCGTCAATGGTGACATCGTGTAATCGGAATTGGAATGAGAAGGCAACATTGGGTAGTATTTTGAGGAATTTGATAGGCTTTGGGTCTTTGAATGGGTCAGTGCCATGTAGCGTGATGACTCCCTCGCCGAGAAAACGCCCTGCGTCTTTTGAGCTGCCGTTGCCTTCGTAGCCACTGAATTGCGGATAAGCATCAAAGAAAATATCGCGTTGGTAGATGGAGTTGCGGTGCTTATCTTCTTTACCCGGTTTGCCGTCATAGCCTTCAAAGATGTTGAGTTCCAAGCGATGCAGAATGTCAGGCGTAACGCCTTCTACACCAAGATTCGCCAAGTTAGCGATGAGGTAGTCACGTATAGCCTTTCCTTTATCTTCAAACATTTTAGCCTCTTCGAGTAGCTTGGGTTTGTTTTCTTTTTCAGCTTGTTTTTTCTTTTTCTCTGCAATTTCGAGTAATCTTTGCGGAAAATATGCCCGCAACATGCCCTTGACCGAAGAAGCCGGAATATAGGGCAAGCCCGTAGTATGGTCGAAGCTGAAACCGAGTTTGAGTGCATCTTCATCCGAAAAATCGTGGGTGATACCCGTTCCCGTTATCAAGCCCGGATATTCTGTACGGACGTTGAAGGTTTTGATTTTATCCATCTTGACTTTGAGGAGTTCGCGATGCTCATGGTCTTCAAGTTTTTGCTTGAAAATATATTCGTTTTTCTTTTTGAATCTAAAATCGGGATTGTCCTTGTATGCCAGTTGTGGCAGTTCGCTGAAATAGTCTTTGAAATAAAGCCAGCCTATATTTGGTGTCGTCATATCGGATTATTTTAAAATTTTGTAAGTACGTAAAGCAATTTTGAGTGCCACCGCTGCATCAGAGATTTCACTTAATATCAGAGAGTTTGCGGTATCACTTTTCATGATGTAATCGCTGAGTTTCGGGTAGTTTTTTTGCTGTCCAATAAGGTGCAGCAATGCCTTGGGGACAAGCTGGCGGTCAGCTTTTGCACCACTTTCTTCATTTTCAAAAAATATGACGGTAGGCAATAAGCCTGACCGCGTGATACTCGCGCCGAAAGACGAAATATAGCCGTTGTATTCTGAGCGAACTTCTAAGCCATCCGTGATACCTGCGTCTTTGATGACTTTGATGGCGTGAGGAATTAAATTTTCTATTTTTTTCATTATCAATGGGTTTTAAATTTCTGAAATTTTACTAAATCCATAACCAATACTGGCATTACCGCCGATTTGTACGGGTTGAGCTTGTATGGCTGAATCGAATGGACTAAAGTGATTATTGCTTTGATTGGGCGCAAATAGGATGAAATAAAAACGACTTTGTCGCGGTAGCACTTGCTCGTACCACAGATTTTTACTGACGCCATTTTCGAGGTAGTTGCGCGAAATGGCAGGGAGGTGATTGTCATTGGTCAATTCCTTAAATCGCTCATCAGAAACCAATACAGGGTATTCGCCAAATAATTCGATGATGACATCCATCTGCTCGAAGCTGCCTTTTTTGGCTTTAAAATCCATGATTTCTATACTTAGTTCGTGATCCAGATTGGCTTGGTAGTGCGTGGCTTCGCCCGTATCTGTTGCCAACCAATCGTTTAGGGTAGCAGCGTGTGGGTATGAGATACCAAACTTATCTAAATTGTCTAAAAAAGTCTTGATAACTTGCGGGCAAGTAATATTGAGATAAGGCAGCAGATTACTACGCACAGGCATACTGAGCAAATTGGCAGGAAAGAAGCGATACTCGCCCGGACTGTTGGTGTTATTATCGTGATTGGGGTCGCTTCCGAAGATATATCTGACCAATGCAGCGTTGGACGTATCGTAATTAAAAAACTCGCGCATTGCGCCCTTCAAACTTGATGGGTTGATAGTCGGATAGCCCGAAACGACATCGCGCTGAATGAGATTGTCAATAATGCCGTAGTTATTTTTGCCACTGCCTACGTGCATATTGGTCATCGCAGTCAGGCTGTATAATTTTGATGTGAATTGCATGATATTATAGTGATTGGTGATTAGTAATTGGTGTAATAATTATAGCCGATGTTTTGAAAATTTGCTTGGTTTAAAAGTGTCTTTACATGCTCGACATTGGCACTTTTGCTAATCTGTAAGATGCTGCCGCGTTTGAGCAGATTTAAACGATTCGACCAAGTTGGTTTACCGGCGTGATTTGTCGTTCCTGATACGGTATTTTTAATATTTTTGAAACTAATCGTATCGGAAATTATGGTGTCGCAATGGTCGTAAATCTCGTTTTTTACCAAGGCATCCGACAATAAAACGATCTTACTACCTGCTTGAATTTGAGCGTTTTGTAGAGTATTGTCATTGACATTCTCAACTTTCATATTGAAGCCTGAACGTTCTTTTCCCATCGTGATTAGCGCATCTTCGAGTGTCACGCTATTGTCCAATTCTACATAAAATGAAAACGCAAAATCCGGCTTCAAACGACAGTATTTGAACTTATAAAAGCCCTTTGCATCATCATCACTAATGACCGTACCGCTACTGTTTTTCTTAATGCGACTTTGCTTGTCAATGCCGATTTGGGCTTCTTCGTTGGTATCGTACACGTCTTTATACGTGAGTTGTTTACCAGTGACAGTATTTTTATAACCGTACTCAATGCCTTGCTTTTCAGTATAGTTTTCAATGAGGATAATGTCTTGTTCTGCTTTACCGTAGAAAGAGGCTTTGAAGGATAACTCAGAAAAAGAAAAATCTTGTTCTATTATCTTATATTTTTTCTTTTCCTCTGTACTGTCAGGAGCTTCAACTTCGATTTTTGCTCTCCAATATGCTTGTAATCGTACACCAGCTTTACTAATGAAAGCAGGAGAAAGGCGTATGATTTTTCCGAAGTTCGGCGACGTATTACTTGCATCAAAACTTTGTGCGCCAATCCATGTATCGGCACTTTTTGACGGGTCAATTTTGCCGCCCTTCATCAAATTATTTTGCAAGAGGATTTGATGTCGAATTAATCCCAACAAGGTTGTCTGTTGTGGGAAATCGCGGGAAGCCTGGAAGTAAAAGACGCCATCTTCTGTATTAAAGAAATTTTCGCCGCCAAAGAAAAATTTATCGAGTGGCGTAAGGGTGATTTTTTTTATTGTATTCATTGCTCGTCAGAAGTTACAAAGTGAATAAATCGTAGCATGGCGTAGAGCTTGTCAAGGGGTTGTCTGCCTTCATCTACATTTGTTGGGTACTCAACGTAGAGTTGTTTTATCAAATCCACGATACCAGCCATAAAGCGTTTGTTTTTTTTGTGAATATCTTCATTGAAATTATTGTCGAAAAAGTTTTGAATTCTATCGTCCTTGTCCGCTAATGTCATCAGGTGATTGATGGTATTTCGCTGGAATTCGAGGGTGTAAGTGATGGAATTGATGAAGTTGGCTTTTTCATCCATCAAAGTCGTTTCGAGCAAATCCAAAAACATATCGTAGGCGTTTCTGTTTGCCCCGAAGCCTTTTTCCAAACCGCATTTAATATCCTGTCCGCTATGCTTTACAAGGTTGAAAGCTACTGCATTTTTATTGGCGTAAAACTTCTTGTTTTTGGCTTCATAAGTCATCGTTTGATATGCCAAATCGCGAGCTTCGTTCATCGGGTATTTGTAGTAGGTCATCGAAATACCGTAGGACATAGTAGGGCTGCCTTGTGCCTTTGGGAAATGGGTGTGAAATTTTTTATCAATTTGCCTGATAAGGGAAAAGACCGTTCCGCCGTCACCTTTCTCGCCGTCTTTTGCATTTTTAATGGGGGCAAAAAACAATAAATCATCACCACCAATGAAGATAGGCGCACCACCGAAATCCTTGATAAGTTTGGCGGCTTCTATACCAAATTGGAGTAGTTTTTTGGAGAAATCTTTGATTTTCGCGCTATTGCCTGAAAGCCCTTCTACATATTTACCGATACTATCACCATCTGCCTGTACAATAGCAATGTACTTGTGGTGGGATCTGAATCGGCTTTTCTTTTCGCCATCTTTAATAAATTCCTCACTCTTAAACGCCTTGATTAGTTCAGTATCGTTCTTGACATCGCTTCTTTCGTCATTTAGTTTATCAGCTTTATAAATGTTTTCTTTAATCGCTTCCCTATAGGCTTTGCGGTTTATAAATTCTAACTCGTTGCTTGCTATCTCAATTAGAGATGGGAATCGCTCACGCGTTGTCTCAAAAGCATCTTTTATTAAAAATGAGCCTTTTTTCTCATTGAGAAATTTAATGAGTCCATCACTTTCGTCATCGGGATATGCCTTGCGAAGTTCAAGCGTATCGAGTACCTCATTGATTTGATTGATGGTTTGCTCACCGACTTCAAAGTCGCCTTTGAAGCAGTAAAATTGAAAATAACTTTTAAGGTAATTTTCATCTACCAGTGTTGTGTTTGCGATTTGCTTAATGACGGTTTCTCTTGCCGCTTGTAGCTTTTGAAAATCTGCGTCGCCCCCTTCCATTATCATACGGTCGGGGTATAAGCCTACTCCTGCTGTTGCTGTATCTGTCATCGCCGGAAGCAGAATTTGTGCTTCATTGACTCCATTGACTTTGAGTGTGGTCAATATTTCGCGCATCGCGTATGAGTAAAGATAACTCGCGGCAAATAAGGCTCGCGTGCTTTTGACTTTGATTAAAGTCTGATAAATTGGACCTATGGTGAGTCCGATATAAGATTTATTTTTTGAGTTCATTCCATTTACTATCTACGTGGTTTAATAAAAAATCTTCTAAACTAAATTCTTTTTTTGGGTCATCTTTATATGGATATTGGGGAGGAGTATTGATGCTTATACTTTTGCCGCGCCTATTGGTAAAAGTAAAGGTGGTATCATAGATTTCAGGGGGGATTTTTCGCCAAATGAGATAAATCGTTTCATTGAAAACTTTAAAGGTAATCGGTGAACGAAAACGCTCTATATTATTACTTTTTATCATGATTTTCTCTTTATTATCTCGCGGAAATTCGTATAATTCAGCTACACCAAGTAAGGCGCGGATATATTTCACCTTGGTATCTTTAATATATTCAGGTTGGCGTGGTTCACCTCTGCCTTTGACGAGTTCGCGCTTTATTGTCGGTTTTTCCCAGTCGATTGCACATTGCTCATCAAAATATTCTTCCATTTGTGAAGGTTCTTTTGCCAAACCACTTTTCAAGATTTTGTATTCCTCATCTATCTTTTTGAAGGCTGATTTGAAATCGCCGCGTACTTGATAGTGTAAGGCTATCGGTTGATTAGACTTTACTCCATTAAAAGTAGGATGTTTTTTTAATGCAGTTTCAAAATCGTTGATACTCGAATCATTCGGAAAGAAACCGCCAAAACCTTTACTTTGTCGCAGTCCGAAATTTTCATAAGCCAATAATACAGGCAGCCATTCTTTAATTTTTTCTACCAATGGGATATGAAAACTAAAAAATTCTAATTGAATATTATCCATCATTCTACCTCGCCGCGCATCATCCAATTTTTTGTTTTTAATTGGTTCGTTATCTGCAAAGTAAGGTGCGCCAGATATAAAATCTACGCCCGTACGCTGAAATTCCTCACGTACAAATCTCGGAATCGAACTGGCTACTACGTAGTCCTTAACTTTGGTGCATCTGATTTTTAGTTTATAGTCGAGTGCCTTGATGCCATTATGTCCGCCACCGACCAACCACTTGTCAGGTACATCCATGATTTGGTGAAGCAGTCGGTCCAATTTAGGTTTTAGTTCCGTAGCCCTTAGCCCTGCTCCATCCTGCTCGTGCTGAAAGTGTAGGATGGGGGTGTGTTGTTTGAGTTCAATAGGTAAAGTGAAATCAGTTTTTTCCATATTATCAGGTATTTTTTACTTATGTTTATTGTAGAAATGTCGAGAAAACGCCTCGTATATATGTGCAAGTCATCCTTTCTATGTGGCTAATTTTTTCTCCGAGTATTGTAAAAATAGGAATATTTGATATATTGACAAATAAAAATGAAGGAAATTCTTATTTTTGTGGGGGGATATTTCGGAGAGGGTGGTCACGACATAAAATCTAAAACTAATTTTAAGCATTATGGAAAATAAAGATATAACTCAATTTATAAATCTTAATAGTACGATGAGAGCTTTGTACACACGATCTGAAATTTTCATTTGGTATTCCTACCTTGCTCAAGGTTTGCTATTTATTATGGCAATATTTCTTGCTTTCTATAATTCAAAAGAAAATATAGTGTATATTGTAGTATGTCTCATAGCCTCAATTATATTCTTATTACTCAACGAAGTATTCCTTTATTTTTCAAAAATATATTATGATATTGGAGAAGATGTTAGAAAATTTGAAATGCTTGAAAAGATTTTTTCCAGCGCAGTAAGCAGTGTTGACAAATCCTATTTAATAGCTAAAATCCCGTCTAAAATGCTAATAAAAACAGAAGAAAAATCTGATAACAGCACCGTGGGTAAAGATAAATATGAGCAGATTATTGACAAGATTCAAGAAAACTGCTTTTATACATCAGAACTCATGAAAATACACTCCCGAACTCTTATGATTGGTATTATCGTTATATCCTTGTTTTATTTTTTAGCCGTTATGTTCTTTATATTTCATTTCTCCAGAAGTAATCCAAATGTGCAATCGGGAGTAAATGCTTTTGCATGTATGACGGCAGCTGTAAATTTTATTATCGCTATAAAAGTTTTTAGCCACTATCGTTCATTTAGTCAAAAGTCTGATTTCCTAAACAAGATTGATAAAAAATTGGGGGAAATTAAAAATAATCCTACAGAAGATGACGTGATTACTACATTCTCTGAATATAACTGTGTATTATCAGATGCTTTACCTTGTCCTAATTACACATTTAAGCGAAACGGAAAAGACCTTAAATTTGCATGGAAAAATAGAGTGAAAAATGGCTGATTCTAAACATACTCCTTTTTTTCAAGCCTTTGAATGTTTTTTTAGCAAAATATCAAGCCAATCATTTAGATGGGTATTAACGGGTTCCTTCAGATTATCTTTAGAAGATAAAAATCTATTCAAGGACAATGACATAGATATTCTTACAGATAAAGAAGGTATTAATCAGATCAAAAAAATATTTAAACAAAATATATTGACTGATTTTAGTTTTGTTGAATCCGAAAAAATAAAATCGAATTTTGGACAATTATCTATAAATGGAGTTACATTGGAGGTGATGAGCGATGTCCAGAATTACGTGAACGGTGAATGGATAAAAATACCAAAATTAGATGATATAATTTATCTGACATTTAAAAATTGGCAAATTCCTGTACTGCCGCTTAGTATTGAATTGAATGTTTGTCAAAAGTTAAAACAACAAGAAAAAGCAAATCATATTATTCAATTAATTAATAAAAAACAGATGGATAAAGATTTAAGTACAACAAAGTTGTATGAACGTTTAAAGGAACTTCGCGTTAGTTTTGCATATTCTAAAAATGCTTTTTTTGAGGCTTCAAAACGTTTTGCAAAAAAAGAAGAAAAACAAGCAAAAATCGTTAGGGTATTGGAGATAACTTCGATAGTTATCAGTGTAGCAACATTATCCAGTCTAGCTGTCTATTTTTCTAATAATTTCGAAACGATGTCGCTAATGATTATTGGAGTATTATCAATCATAGAAATCGGTATTAGTGTGTACCTTTTAACCGTAAAGCAAGGAAATCTTTCGGAAGAATATTCAAGATTAGCCAACGATTATCTTTTTTTATATAAAGAAGCAAAAACTACCGAAGCAAAAGTTGAAGACAAAGCTATTAGTATGCCCATTTTAAGTGAAAAAATTGATGAATTAACCTCTAAGCAAAGTAAATTAGCCAATCCGAAGTTGATACCAAGTTCGGAAGATTACGAAAAGGCAAAAAAAGGTATTGATAGTGGGGCTAACGCTTTTACAAAGTCGGATTTCAAAAATACTTGAAAGAATCCTCACAAAAAACCACCTTCAGAACAAGCAAAAAAACACTAAAATCTTACCATCCCAAAAACCCCCACCCATCCAAAAAAAAATCCCGACCTCATACGAAGCCGGGATTTTCAAAAATATCTTTCAGTACGTTCTATGCAGGATGCAAAATCCCTTGACGTTCAAGTAGTTGCTCTTCGGTTTCTTCGCGGTCGGGGTCGGGTACACAGCAATCTACCGGACAAACGGCAGCGCACTGCGGTTCTTCGTGAAAGCCCTTACATTCCGTGCATTTTTCGGGTACGATATAATAAATATCATCATCCACAGGTGCTTGCGAGGCATCCACTGTGACCATTGTGCCGTCTTCGCGCGCAAGTTCGCCTTGTACTGTTGTGCCGTCTTTAAACGCCCATTCTACGCCGCCTTCATAGATAGCGGTGTTCGGGCATTCTGGCTCGCAAGCCCCGCAGTTTATACATTCGTCTGTTATAAAAATCGCCATTATTTTGTGTATTCGTTATTCGTTGATTCGTGTATT